>Ga0137371_10000781_pt1 | contig 24305 bp, 17 predicted proteins | sample SagtaG_7_FD_104919 | JGI IMG/M metagenome (GOLD analysis project Ga0137371, IMG submission 104919) | Vadose zone soil microbial communities from Sagehorn Ranch, Mendocino, California, USA - Sage1_R_40_16 metaG | ecosystem: Environmental > Terrestrial > Soil > Vadose zone | place: USA...
AGAGTCTGGGCACTGGCGTAATCCTGGAGGGCTTGGCTCGGATTGTGCGCCACTTCGCCCTTTGCGGTAGTGATAATCGCCTGCGCTCGCTGCAAACTTTGCGTGATATGCGTGCTGTTGTCCTGATATAAATAAAAATATGCACCGGTAATTCCAGTTGCCATGATGAGCAGTGCGATTAGGGCCAGAGTTGGATAAAATAAACGACTACGCTTTATTTTGCTACTCACGGTAGGCAATTTTACTCTATAAATGGAGCCTAGCCCCTGTATAGGACCCCAGGTGGCAGCAGAAGGAGGTGGCATCAGCGATTTCTCAGAGGCCAGTGAAGTCGTGTTAGGCATTGAATTACGAACACTCTGAACAGGTGGCAGAATTACATTAACGGGTTGCTCTTTGGGCAAAGAAGGTAGAGGAGTAACAGCAGGTATGCGTAAGGCAGGGTTGGAGACAATAGGTACTGACTGCTCTTTGGGTAAAGATGGCGTAGGTGGAACAGGTACTGGTGAAATAGGATTTGAGACGACGGGTGGAGGCTGCTTTGGTTTAGCAGCTTGTTCGAGGGCATGAGCAAAGGCTTGTATGGTGGCAAAGCGTTTTGATGGTTCCTTCTGTAGAGCCGTCAGCACAACCTGCTCAATATCAGGCGAAAGATTGGGAACTTTCTGTAGTAAGAGTGGAGGTGGAACAAGCATATGTTGGGTGGCTATTTCTATCGGACCTCCATTGAAAGGTCGTTCGCCACAAAGCCATTCGTAGGCGATAATGCCGAGTGCGTACTGGTCACTGGCTATAACTGGCTTTCCTTGAAGCTGTTCAGGGGCCATATAGGCTATGGTACCGGCCATTTCCAGCACACTTTGAGAGCGTGAACTACGAGCCATAGTAGCGATACCAAAATCACTGAGCAGGACATCATCGTCTGATCTGAGTAGGATGTTCTCCGGTTTGACATCACGGTGGATTAATTTTTCATCATGAGCGTATTGGAGGGCATCGGCAACTTGCTTGATGTAGGAGACAAGCATGTTTAGGGGAAGTTGTGTACCTTTGGGGTAGCGTTGACGCAATGTGCCGTTGGGAATGTATTCCATGACGATAAAGGGGATGCGGTTATCTACGCCGAAGTCGAGCACCTGTACGATATGAGGGTGCCTCAGGCGAATGGTGCGTGCTTCATTGAGAAAGCTAGGGAGCTCGGCGTCCGACAATTGGGGGAGGACTTTGATAGCAACGTGGGTTTTGCGATAGACATGTTCGGCCAGATAGACTTCGCCAAAGCTACCTGAACCAAGCCGACGCAGTAGATGATAATTGTCTAAACGTTGTCCCGTGCGGTCGCCCATTGCAAGCACGTCCCCTTTATATTAGAGATTGTAGATGGATATAGCAGAGATGTCAAGCAAATTGTGTGAGGAACACCGCAGGGCATTACTGCTCCATACACTTACAAAATTTGTAACTACTCAGGTCCTCCATGCGACCAGTAGAGGCGTTCTCTTCACTTTTTCAGAAGAAGAGCAGAGATCGGAATGCTCAAACAACGGATACAAACGATACATTGGATACAAACGACTCTCTCGTCCTCAATCGTGAGAGCTTGAGATGCTTGATCTTGAGACACATTTCCGTTCTTTTCAGGAGTATGACTTTTGTGAAAGCCACATGAAAACTTAGAATTAAGGGATAGGTAGGATGGCACAAGATATCAATCATATATCTTCAGGATAGCTAAATTTTACACCTTGCAACATCACGCTTGGAAGCCAAAGCAACGCTAAAGAGCTTACTTCTCTATGTAACTGTGAGTCAGCAGGATAGCCCAGTCGAAATTGTAGCGATGGAGAGTCCACAGAGAATTCACAAATGTGGAAATTCCCTCTGCTTGTTGAAAAATAGTTGAAATTATGGTACACTCAACCATGGTATACTCAACCGTTGTGGGTAGCCGGGCCGTGTGAGAGGTTCACATTCCTTGCTCGTCTAAATGCACATGAGCTTCCACGTGGAACAAGCCGTCAAAGATGACGATAGACACAGTGAATAACACACTCCTGAGAGGACCCTCTGTCCTCCTACAGCGGTGTGCGGAAGTCTTGAGCCCTCTCTCGCCTCGTGATCCGTCCCGTTCATCGAGGAACAGGGAGCTCAATCTTTCTGACCACCGCTGTAGGACGAAACTGAGCGAAGCTGCTCACAAGGTGCCAATTACCAAAACGTGAAAACGGGATTGCTCGCATGGTCTACGTCGTAGAACCCACCAGGTGGGCTACAGAGACTGTTTTGGAGGTGCAACGTTGCTCTGTTTCTCATTCATGCTGTCCTGTTGTAAGCTTGGAGACCTCCTCAAAAAGACAATCTGTCAGCCAACCGTTCCGAATATGACTCGAAATTTGCAGCAAACAAGCATACCGATCTTCTAGGGTTGCACTGGTCAGGTACAGGAGGCAACAATTGAGCAGTTTTAAGTTGGAGAAGCAGCGTCGGGCCAACGCCCGGGAGGTGGGGCTGCGAGAAAAACTTCAGACGAGTTACGACGAGCAAGAAATCTTGGTGCAGCAACAGCAAACGCTCCTGGCCGAGCTAAACCAACTCTACTGGGAACTGATGCAAGTGGCTCTCACCGACGCAATTACTGGCCTGCCAAACCATCGGGCGGTAATGAGCAGGCTGGAGGAAGTGGTAGCGCATTGCCCGCGCATACAGGGGTCCTGTGCGGTGCTGTTTGTGGATCTGAACGATTTCAAACGCGTGAATGATACCTGGGGACATCGGGCAGGAGATCAGCTGCTGCGCACGGCCGTAGACGTGGAAAATTTTGTGGGACGCTATGGCGGCGAAGAATTTGTCATCCTGTTGACTGAGGTGGATAGGCAAGCAGCAAGCCAGATGGCAGAAGACTTGTGCTCAGTCCTTGTCTCACCACCATATTCCTGGCAGCCTAATGCTGGCTCGTCCGCTGTGCCCATCTCCATCAGCGCGAGTATTGGCGTGGCAGTCTATCCCCTCCATGGAGGGTCGGGCGAAGCCCTGCTCGAGGCTGCTGACCGTGCCATGTATCAGGCGAAACACACCGGACGCTGTGTCTGGCTCGCAGATGGAGAGATCGCATCTCCACATGACATGCAGCCCATGCCTGATGACAGGGAACACACGGCAGAAGTCATGGTCGTGCAGGCCCTGACTGCTGCCGCTTTGGTGCATGATTGGAGGACAGCTACCCACGCGGAGCGGATGGTACAACTTGCCCAGGCGACGGCCCGCCAACTGAAGCGACCGGAAGAAGAGGTTCATCTGGTCGGCTTGGCCGCAGTCCTGCACGATATCGGCAAAATCGGCATTCCTGATGCCATTCTCCACAAACCTGGTCCCCTGACTGAAGAAGAAAGGAGCATCATACACCGTCACCCAGAAATCGGACGCCAGATGCTCGCGCAGATCGGGGGAGTCTTTGGACGGCTAGCCCATAGCGTGGGGGCGCATCACGAACGCTGGGACGGACGAGGGTATCCCCACGGCTTAGTGAAAAACGCAATTCCCTTGAGTGCCCGCATTCTCACCGTGGTGGACTCCTACGATGCTATGACCTCGCCTAGACCCTATCGTCAGGAGCCGTTCACTGCCGTTAAGGCAAAAACAGAGTTACAACGGGGTGCAGAGAGCCAATATGATCCTTGTGTTGTCGAGGCGTTCCTGAGTGTGTTGGCTGAGCAGGAGAACACGCAAGGCCCTCTGGAGGAATCGAAAGCTCCCGGAACTTCAGATAAGCCCAATCCCAACATGCATGGAACCACAGGCAACGTGTGGCAGCAGATGGAACAATGGCGCCAGCAGATGGAACAATGGCGCCAGCAACAGTTCATCTGGCAGCAGCGCATAGAGGCCTTGGAGCAGCAACAACAACATCTTGCTTGGCAAAAGCAAGAGCTAGAACAACGACAAAAGCCTTTTACAGAGGCAAGAAGCAAGTAGGAAGGCTACGTTACAAAAACTGTAGGCAGAAACTCCAACGGGTTCAGCAGGCAAGCGAGAGGAGACACAATGATGAGTTTAAACAGTTTACCGTCATGTCCCCTGTGTTATCAATACGCTTTAGCCATACGTGCCTCAAGATAACGAGCAAGCAAAGCAAGTGGGTAACAGATGACCAGATAGATGAGGGCACCGAGGATGAAAACAAAGAATTTGGTGTTGGCGTCAGTCTGCGGCAGAGCAAGGGCGAAGGTTTGATGGTCCAGTTCAATGACGGAGAGGATGGAAAGCAGGGCACTGTCCTGTATAAGAGTGATAAAGTAGTTAGTAAAGGGAGGAATAGTGATACGAACAGCCTGAGGTAGCACTATACGGCGCATAACCTGGGTAGAGTTGAGTCCCAAACTCAGAGCCGCTTCGGTTTGCCCTTTCTCTACAGATGTAATGCCGGAACGGAAGACTTCGGTGAGATAGGCTCCATAGTTAAAGCTGAGGCCAATGATACCGTAGAAATATCCGTTAAATTGGTCGGGAACGAGGCTATTGTTTTGCAGAGTAGTCATGACTTGAAAGGCGATACTGTATGGATCAAAACCGAGATTCGAGAGGACATAGCCAACCCCATAGTACCAGAGCAGCAGTTGCACAAGAATAGGTGTACCGCGTACAACTTCGACATAAACAGTAGCGAGCCAACGAATGGGCGCAAAACGTGATAGACGACCTAAAGCACCAATAAAGCCAAAAATGGTCGCTAAGGCCATGCTGAACAGAGAGATAAGAATAGTGACCCCAGCCCCTACCAACAAAACAGGGAAGTAGAGAAACAGTTTATTTTGTTTCTCTGGATCACTACTGACCTGGAAGGTGTAGAGGTAGTAGATAAAGGCGACAATGGCGACGAAAACCAGTACATAATAGAGGCTGTTCAACAGAGTAAGCCAGAGCGGTCTGTCTGGTTCATTTTCATTACGTGACTTTGGCTTGAGCAAACGCAATGCACGGCGTTCGACTGAAGACTCTGTGCCACTATACATATTCTTTCTTCTCCTCTCTCCTACAATGCTGCACGCAAGCGTTTTTCAAAAAATCGGGCTACATACGATGTGGGGAGGCTGAGCAGCAGGTAGAGGATAATAGCAAGAGTATAGAGCGGTATAGGGTTACTACCATTATGTGTAACCCAGGTGGACAAAACTGAGGTGAGTTCGGTGCCAGCAATCGCGCTCACAATAGCCGAGTCTTTGAGCATATAAATAAAGTCATTGACAAACGGAGGAATCATAAGAGGAATGGCTTGTGGCAGAACGACGCGAAAAAAATTCTGTGAAGGAGTGAGACCCAGTGAGAGAGCGGCTTCGGTCTGACCCCTATCAACGGAAAGAAAACCAGCACGAAAGACTTCAGCCTCATAGGCAGCGTAGTTCAGTGTTAAGACAGCAATGCCTGCTGACCAGGAATTATCAAGAGTCTCTAGCTGGAGATTCAATAAGATAGCACCCACAGCATAGTAAATAATGAAGAGTTGAACAAGGATAGGTGTGCTGCGAATAATCTCAATAAAAGTACGTGCAGGACCTCTCAATAGGAGCAAACGCGAACTACTCATGAGCGCGAGCAACATGCCAAGTAGTAGAGCCAAAGGAAAAGATGTTATACAGTAAATAAATGTGTCTCTTGCACCTGCCAGAAATTCTGGAAGAGCTCGTTGGATAAGATCCATACAGAATATCCTTTGTTATCAATGTGCAAATAGTATTTAAGGTCATGAAAGTGTTGCAAAGAGTGGTATGCAACTTTGAGATATCAAGCTTGCATACCACTCTTTGCAACACTCTATTACATAATGCCAATCTCACTCTGCTGATCGTTCCACATACTCCACTTCATGTAAATCGTCTTGAGTGTCCCATCCTTTTTGAGTACGTCGAACGCCTGATCAATTTCACCGCGCAGGGTTTCAGCATTAGGATTACTCTTGTTGAAGCCAACAAAGTAGTCGTCTGTGCGGAATGGTTTACCAATTGGCTTCAAAGCCTTATTAGGTGTAGCACCTGGACCAGCACCGAGGACATAATAGGCGACAATTGGGCCGTCGATGAGCACAGCATCAATTCTGTGAGCAGCCAGGTCATTAAAGGGGAGATCGGGGTCATACAGCTTGATTGTGATCTTTTTGTCTTCCCCTAGAATATCTGCGGCCTTATAACTGGCACCTGTCCCAACCTTGAGACCCTCTAAATCTGTCAAACCAAGATCACTAGTGGTTGTCTTGCCAGAAAAACGCGTATCGTCGGCTCTTACCACAATTTGCTGTCCATAGCGATAGTAGGCCTGAGAAAATAGCTCAGTTTTCTCACGGTCGGGAGTTTTTTCCCAGCCGTTCATGACCATATCAAATTTGTTGGCAAGGAGTGCCTGTTCCATCTGCCCATAGTCGTTTTCTACCTGTTTGGACGTAACACTCATCAGCTTAGCCAGAGCAAGACCTATTTCATACTCGAAGCCGACAAGTTGATTGGGATGGTTAGGGTCTGGGAAGACATAGGGGGCGCCACCATCAGAAGTTGCTCCCCATTGCAAAAGGCCTGGTGTTTTCAGACCCTTACTAGCAATATGCACAGCACCGGGAGTACTCGTCCCAGAGCCAGTTGTTGTTGAAACATTCCCTCCACATGCAGCAAGTAACGTTTCAAGTGTACTACCAGCGACAATGAGGCCACCTGCACGTTTCATAAATGTGCGTCTGCCGAATTCACGGTTTATCATGTCTGTTGCCTTTCTGCTGAGCTTCTTGGATTGACTGATCGATAGATTATTATGGCAAAACGGAGAGGACACGCTCCAGGAAAACCTGCGTGCGCTTCTCTTTGGGGTGTCTGAAAATGTCTTCGGGATCGCCCTGCTCGATGATACATCCATCAGACATGAAGACAACACGATCCGAGACATCACGCGCAAATTGCATTTCATGGGTGACGACAACCATGGTACTGCCTTCGTAGGCAAGGTCTTTCATGACTTTAAGCACTTCACCAACGAGCTCTGGGTCAAGCGCGGAGGTGGGTTCATCGAAGAGTAAAGCTCGCGGCTGCATGGCTAAGGCTCGCGCAATGGCGACACGCTGCTTCTGGCCACCAGAGAGACGGTTAGGGTAGACATCACGTTTCTCGGAGAGGCCCACTTTGGCAAGCAGTCTCTCTGCAAGTGCTACGGCCTCAGCTTTAGGCATTTTACGCGCTAAGGTGGGGGCTTCGGTGATATTTTGCAAGACGGTCATGTGCGGAAATAAATTGAAGTTTTGAAAGACCATACCAAGTTCGCGGCGAATGGGGCTGAGTTGCTTGGTAGAGAGATGAGGATCGAGCCGATTGCCATGAATGTAGATTTCGCCACTGGTCGCTTTCTCTAAACCATTGAGGCAGCGAATGAGGGTACTCTTACCAGAACCACTTGGGCCGATGACCGCCACCACTTCTTTTTTCCGAACCTCAAAGTCAATATCTTTGAGAACGTGCTTATCACCGAAGAATTTGTTGAGCTTGACGGTACGGAGAATGATTTCTTCTTCAACCAGATTACTGACTTGAGCTGAATTTCCTGAGTCGGGGGCGGTAGCGGGCTTCACCTGAAAGGTCTCTTCGGAGTCTATATCCATGCGGCACTCCTTTACTGGTTACGTTGTCCATTTAGCAGGCAGAGTTCGTTCGATAGGCAACTTCGATGTTGTGTCAAGTATATTCATCAATATAAGGCATGTCAAGCATGCGCATGCCACAAGGTGCTATACTATCCTCGACATCAATTATAGAAACTTCCGAGAGCAGGTGATGAGGCGATGCTCTTTCAGCGAACACCACATACTTACTACGCTCTTTTCGCGCCAAATTTCACGGCAGAGGCTTCAGATACACAAGAAGTATTATTAATACATGGGTTTGCGAGTACTCCTGAGACACCTACCGTAATCTCATACGCTTCCCTCTTAGTGCTCCTCCGGGTTCGCTAACTTCTTGTTAACTGATTTTAGTCGTGGTGCTGTGTCTGCTTCAAGATCTGCATCATCAGGCTGTTCTGCCAGTATCGTGGTAGGAGCATTGACGACAGCAGCTGCATTGCGTCGGCGCAGCAGGCGTTGCATGCCTTTGTCCAAATTTACTTTGGTACGCAGGCGCACAAAAAGAAGTGAGCCCAGGAGCAGGGATTCTAACGTGCCGGAGCCAACGGAGGATAATGGGATTGCCAGAATCGCATGCGAACCGCTGAGCAAGTGAAGCAGTAATACGAGTAGACTCCAGCGGACTGCCAGAGCAGTGACATCGGTAAAGAGGGGGGTCTTAGCATCTTTAAGGGCATAGAAGCTTAGTCCCAGCAACTCAACTAGAGCTAGCCCAGGCAACGCAAAAGCATATCCCATCAAAGCCGTACCGGTGACCGAGGATGAATGTTTATTAAAGGCTCCATGCTGATAGAGCAGATGGATCAGAGGCTTACCAAAGAGATAGAGCAGAATAGAGGCAAGAATGCTCAGGATCAAGGCTCCACTCAAGAGTTTGACGACAGTGGCACGGAGACGGACAAACCGTTGCGAAGTTGCCAGAACGGCCATAATGGGAAGAGAAGCAGGCCCTAGGGCCTGGGTGACCAGGGCCAAAGGGAAAGCGAAGAGGAGATGCGCGTTACGTGCTGCCGCAAGGCTGGTCTTATCAGGCAAATAGGAGATGAAGGCCGTGTCGATGATAAAGCCGATAGAGGCAATGGCAACGGCCAGAGTGTTCGGTCCGAGCAGACGTATAACTTCACGTAAGCCAGGATGTTTGAAGTTCCAAATGAAGGTGTAGCGCACACCCTGCCGGATTAAGCCAGGAATCATGATGAGAACCTGACAGGCAGCAGCAACCAACACACCATAGGTAGGGCCATAGATACCCAGTTCGGGGATAGCCAATGAGAAGAGCAGGCCACCGATCAGACCAACATTGTAAAGAGCAACCGAGAGAGCAGGCAAGAGAAACTGGCGTTTACTATTGAGAGTTGCCGTGATCACCGTACCAAGCCCCAGAATGAGCGGTTGGACGAGCATGATGCGAGTGAGTGAAGTTGTCATTGTCTGCGCATAAAGTGGAAAGCCAGGGACGAGCAGGCGACTAACAAACGTAGGAGCAGCAAACTCGGCAAGTATTACCAGAAGAGTAAGGGCAACCAGCAAGACGTTGAAAACTAGGCTAGCCAGTCGCCATGCCTCTTTCTGTCCATGATCTTTCTCATACGAGAGAAAAACCGGAATGAGGGCATGCGTCAGTGCTCCACCTGCGATGAGATCAAAGAGTACTTCCGGCAAGCGTGCGGCGGCATAGTAGGCATTGGCATCAGATCCTGTACCAAAAAGCGCGTTAAAGATAATCTGGCGAATGACTCCTAGCCCACGGGAGGCACATAAAGCCAGTACAAGCAGGAGGGCAGCTTCAGTAATGCTGAAGCGACGTAGAGAGATATCACCACCCGGTAGGAAATTCTTTATGTTGAGACGAAAGGCACTACTAAACACGGGCTTGCGCTGCTTAGAGGACGCTTCTTTCGCATCAGGCGACGCTGCTACCTCAGGCTTTGACTTCACAGCAGTGGTGACCATAGCGGATGAATTGGTATTTTCTTCTAACTCGTGCAAAATGGTCTAATTCTCCTCTACGCTGACAACTGTAAACAACTTTTTTCAAGTGTCGAACGATGAAGCCAAAGCGGCACGGCGGCAACGCTATGCCGAGTTGCGGTGGAGTTCAGACACAAACCCTTGCCTTCCAGGCATAGGGTAACTGACGCAGATTATAGCAGTCATCTCAGTTGTAGCCTAGTTTTGCCCAAAAGTACTGAGGAAGATGACCCAAAAGGTCTATCTTCCTCAGTGTTTTACTCCTTGAGCATGGATGGCGTGCAATACTCTTTCAGGCGTTAAGGGCAGTTGACGGATACGAATACCAAGGGCATCCGTGACGGCATTAGCGATGGCGGGAGCCATGCTATTAACGGAGATGTCATCGACAGTTTTGATACCAAAGGGGCTGGAAGGATCGGTAGTCTCCACAAGGTAGGATTGCATCATGGGCATATCGATGGCGTTATAGATATGGTAGTCACTAAGATTAGTAGTGAGTAAGCGACCCTGAGAGTCGTAGATCATTTCTTCGCAGATACCGTAGCCGAGAGCTTGCGCTACGCCACCCTCGATCTGCCCTTCTGCGATGACAGGGTTGACAACGCGCCCGCCATCAACCGCTGAGATGGCTTTGAGAACGCACACGACACCCGTTTCAGTATCGACCTCAATCTCTGCCCCTTGAGCGGCAAAAGAGGGAGGGATAGTGTGGCCCGTTTCAGAGGCGATTGCCATGATCTGCTGATGCTCAACATAGAGTGCGTGAGAGGCAACCTGTGAGACAGTCAGGCTCTGTCCAAGCGGAGCAGTAATGATACTGTTCTTGAGTGTGAGCGTGTTGGGATCAGCCTTGAGCATACGCCCCGCGACATCAAGGATTTGCACGCGCACCTGCTCAGCAGCTTTTTTAGTAGCACCAGCACTACCGTAGATGACAGAAAGACTGCTGGCACCTGTATCAAAAGGGAAAAAGTCGGTATCGGAAGAGTGGACAAGTATATCTTCGACATGCACACCCAGTACCTCAGCAGCGATCTGAGCAATGGTAGTATCAGAGCCGCTACCACTATCGGAAGCTCCAACGAGGATGTTAAAGGAGCCATCGTCATTTAGTTTGATGCTGGCTCCGCTCACACCAGAATTCGCACTGGCAGAGCCGTGCATGGCCAGGGAGATGCCCACGCCACGACGAAAACGGCCGGTACCACCCTTACCATGTTTCTCGTGCCAACTAAGTTTGTCTTCGACAATCTGCAAACATTGAGGTAGCCCACAGCTTTTGATGAGCTGGGCATGATTTTCCTGGTTCTCGCTAAGAGCTTGTGCCAGCAGGCTTGTATCACCCTCCTTGAGCCAGTTCTTGCGGCGCAATGCCAAAGCATCCATACCGAGCTGCTTAGCAATTTCGTCAATATGGCTTTCCAGGGCAAAGCAGCCTTGAGGAGTACCATAGCCACGGAAAGATCCGGCAGGTGTCAGATTAGTATAGACCACATCAGCGACAAAATGCATATTTGGACAGGGATAGAGCGAGAGTGTCTGGAAGCCTGTGTCGCACTGGGCAGTGAGTGAGTGCATACCGTAAGCTCCAGTGTTGGCGAGTACCGTCATCTGATTAGCAATGATCGTGCCATCACGCTTTACACCTGTCTTCATATGAATAATGTGTGCAGAACGTGAGCGACTGCTACGGAACTCTTCAGTGCGTGATAGTTCTAGCTTGACCGAACGATCAGTAGCCATAGTGAGCAAGGCACAGATATCTTCGAGAAGCACATCCTGTTTAACGCCGAAATCACCGCCAACACGCAGCTTGATGACGCGTATACGCCTCGGCAGTAGACCAATGATAGGAGCGATGATGCTACGCACATGAAAGGGATTTTGGGTGTTAGTACGAACCACGAGTCGCTCATCTTCGTCCCAGTAAGTAATGACAATATGGTTTTCGATAGGCGTTTGCTGTACCTGGGGAACGCTGTATTCGCCTTCGACGATCAAATCGGATGCAGCGAAGCCTTGCTCAACGTCGCCAACTCCAACTTCTAGATGAGCAGCAATGTTACGTTTGGCGTCATGGATGTGACGTGACTCAGGTTCGGGATGGAGACAGGGTGCGTTGGGATCCGTAGCCTGACGTGGATCAAGGACGGCAGGCAGCACTTCGTAATCAACGTCGATAAGGCTGAGAGCTTGCTCGGCTATTTCAGGTGTTTCGGCAGCCACAGCAGCAACACGGTCTCCCACAAAACGCACGATGTTGTCCAAGCAATACTGATCATACGGACCAGATGTGGGCGATGCTTGTCCAGCAGGGATATAAGGAATACGCTGGACATCCTTGTAAGTCAGGACAGCATGGACGCCGGAGAGGCTACGAGCTTTTGAGATATCAATATCGCGAATGATGGCATGAGCATGCGGACTGGTCAGCAGACGGGCATAGAGCATATCGCGCAATTCAATATCATCGACAAAGACAGGTTTGCCGGTGGCAAGCTTGACAGCATCGACTTTGCGCTCAGGTTTGCCAATGATATTGAAATCCGTAGGGGTATTTTGATTGGGATCGAGTGCTGGTGAGGGCGCAATGAATTGGTGGGCACTGCCTGCGGCCCCTACGTCGTCGCTGGTGTTGGATGCATTATGTTCGACGTGTTCTAATGGTGAGCAACCCAGATTCCAGAGTTTGAAATTTTCGTCGGAGAGCGGACGGCTGATGGGAGCAACCGTCTCACCACGCAAGATAGCAGCAGCACGCAGGATGGCCTGTACAGGTTTGACATAGCCAGTGCAGCGACAGAGGTTGCCAGAGAGGGCGTCGCGGACCTCATCTTCAGTGGGGTAGGGATTTCTTTGTAAGAGGGCAGAAGCAGAGAGAAGCATGCCAGGGGTGCAGAAGCCGCACTGGATGGCACCAGCATCGATGAACGCTTCTTGCAAAGGATGAAGTTTGCGGGCCGAACCCAAACTTTCGACAGTACTGAGAGTGCAGCCACCGCTCTGAGCAGCAAGCATGACACAGCTGGGACGGGCTATGCCATCAACGAGCACGGCACAAGCTCCACATTCACCCGTTTCGCAGCCATGTTTGACGCTGAAATATCCTTCCCGGCGCAAGACAGTTAGTAACGATTCGTTGAGAGCTACATCCAGGCTTTTGATCACTCCATTAATCCGCAGTTCGAGTTCCATATCTATATGTTTCCTTCAGATGAGGCCGTTCGACTACTCCCACGAGCAAGATTGATAGCCTCTTCGAGTACGCGATATACAAGGTTCATACCACTGACGCGCCGATATTCGCTACTGGCACGGAAATCATCTGGAGGACGGAAATCAGCCATGCCAGTTTGCAAAACAAGAACGATTGATTGTGTCCAGGTGGCCGGGCGGGCTACGGTCTGGCCTTGCAGCAGCCGCTCCACCGAGTGCAGCCGTAGCGACTCCATATTGACACCGCCTAGAGCGACACGCACGCGCTGGTAGGCCCCGTTGGTTATTTGCACCAAAGCGGCCGCGTTGAGGAGAGCAACATCGGTGGCAGTACGGCCTACACGCATAAAGGAGGCGGCACTACCAGAGCCAGGATGGGGAATAAGCACTTCGATCATCAATTCATTGGGGCGACGCTCAAGAACAAGCGAGCTAAAAGGAACACGTCGCTCTTGCTTTCCTTTATAAGTCACACCAGAAAGGGTCAGACCTGGACGGTCCAGCGTCCCACCAGTGAGGTTTACCTGTGTTTTAGATCCAGAGCGCAAGATCACTTCGGCATCCAGCACAGCCAGGGCAGTTAGTATATCGGCCTGGGAGGCTACACCAGTACCAAGTGTACCACCAAGCGTCGCACTGTTACGAATTAATCGTGAGGATGAGGAGGTCTGTGCAGCACGAGCAAGCAAACCATGCGCGAAATCTTTAAGCACAGGCGAGTCAGCCATACTTTGCAGTGTAGTCATGGCACCGATATGGATGCTACGTTCATCTGGGGAAATATAGGCCAGTTCAAGGTCACGCAGATCGACAACGGCCTCAATGCTATCATCGTGCATGCCAAGTAAATAGGTACCTCCTGCCAGAGGTACAGTCTTGACGTCCGATCGCGAAAGCAACATTAAGGCATCGTCGATATGCTCGGCCCAGTGATATTCTAATAAGTTAAGTAACATGTATCTGCCTTTGTAGTGGTACAAGCTTAAACGTTTCAACGTCAATCAAACCCTGATCGGTTAACTTCAGCGATGGAATGACGGAGAGCGACAAGAAGCTGAGCGTCATGCAGGGATGGTCAAGGGTACAGCCAAGTTCAGCAGCGGCAGCATCAAGTACATGAAGCTGTTGAACAAGTTCGGCGGCGGGCAATGGTGAAATGAGGCCGCCATAGGGTAACGCGACACTGGCACGTATCTCGCCATCGACGACACAGGCAAAACCACCGCCCATGCTCTCAAGGGTGCGTGCAGCCAGGAGAATGTCGTTATCATTGGCTCCAGCGATGACCAGATTATGGGCATCATGGGCAACACTTGAAGCCATAGCTCCCTTACGTAAACCAAAACCTTTGACCAGCCCCAACCCAACACGACCGCTGGCATGATGCCGCTCAATGACTACCAATTTAAGCAGATCACGAGCAGGATCGGCCACAATTTCGCCATCACGGATAGGAGCTTCCTCTTGCAGGTGTGTCGTGGTAATTTGTCCAGGCTCAATGCCCACGACCTCGACTAGCCCCGGATGTCCAGGGATGCGTAGGGCAGAGGGTGAAATGTTGCCGATATGAACAGTGCCCGTGATGCCCGGGAAGGACGGAGCAGGTACATCGACCAGCAGGTGACCATGCTGAGCAACGAGTTTGCCATCTTTATAAACGGACTCGACTTGAAAGAGGTTGAGGTCATCGAGTACAACGATGTCGGCCACGAAGCCTGGGGCAATGGCTCCGCGATTATAGAGACGGAAATATTGGGCAGTATTATAGGAGGCCAGCCGAATAGCTTCAACAGCATCAAGGCCCAGTTCGATAGCACGGCGAACCATTGAGTCAATATGGCCGCGAGTGGTCAAATCCTGCGGGTCGCGGTCGTCGGTGACGAAGAAGACACGTGGAGGATGCATTTCTTTGACGAGCGGCAACAGAGCATCAAGGTTACGAGCGGCTGAGCCTTCGCGGATCATGAGCCACATACCAAGGCGAATACGCTCGCGTGCTTCTTCCACCGTGGTACATTCATGGTCAGACATGATACCAGCAGTAGCATAGGCACAGAGATCGCGTCCATGCAGTCCAGGAGCATGTCCATCCACAACCAGGCCATGCTGTTGAGTGGCCGTAATTTTAGCCAGAATTTGTTCATCACCATAGAGCACGCCGGGCATATTCATCATCTCCGCTAAACCTAAGACACGTTCGTCCTGTAAAAGGGGCAGCAAGTCTTCGGCCATGAGAATACGGTAGGGGCTCTCGTAAGATGAGGCAGGGACGCAGGATGAAAGCATGACGTAGGCCGAGAGCGGAAGATCACGCCCTGACTCGAGAACATAGCGGATGCCTTCGACACCCATCACGTTGGCAAATTCATGAGGATCGAGCATGACGGCGGTAATACCACGCGGAGTCACGATACGGGCAAACTCTGAAAGGAGTAGCATTGTGCTTTCGATATGCATATGACCATCGATAAGACCAGGAGCCACCCAACGCCCCTGCAAATCTCGTTCTTCCTGACCAGAATAACCGTCGCCGGGTGTGCTGACACCCACAATGAGACCATCAGCGATAGCGATATCAGCAGGATAACATTCCCCACTACAAACATTGACCAATCTGGCGTTGCGTAGTACAAGGTCAGCGGGGATTTCACCCCGCGCAATACGAATGCGACGTTGCAGTTCGTCCATAAACAGTTCCCTCCACAAAAGATGGTGTTTTTGATGTGTAGATGGACATAGTATCAGAAAGTTGCAGAAGAGTCGAGAGCCTTGAGGACAAAGGACAAGCTCTTCTTCCTTCTTCCTACTGGCATGCCGTATACTTTGTATAAGGCATTTTGCAGCAAAGAACACTACTTCTATATACATAGAGAAAGGAACAACCATGAGCAACGTTGGTGCAACTTTGGTGAAGATAACTATGCTAGCAGCTGGTGCCGTCCTCGGTGCGCTACTGGCGCGTTTATATGATGATGCGTTGATGAGGCAAGCTGAGGAGCGGTCTCAGCGTGATAAGAACCGCTACGCCCAGGGCCTCTCGCCAGTAAAATCAGGGCCAGCACAGCCGATCATTACTCCCAATCAAGATGCATAGCAAGAGACTAACAAGGGAAGTAAGGAAAAAGATGACAACATCGCCTAATTCAATGACATCCAGTGAGCGTGTACGGGGAGCACTGGCAGGAGAACCTGTTGACCGCGTGCCGTTCTGTTTCTGGCACCATTTTAAGCCGGAAGGCTCAGGGGAACGCATGGCCCAGATGACCTATGAGTTCTTTGTTGAGAAGTTCAAGCTGGATATTGTCAAGATCATGCCGGATTTACCTTATCCGACGCCACAGACGACGCAATGGGACAAACTACCTCGTCTGGGACTGGATACGCCGAGTTTTCAACAGCAACTGGTCTGCATTCGCCAGTTACGTTCCCAACTGGGAAGCGATTTTCCTCTGATCCTGACACTGTTCAGTCCATTTACCTATATAGCACGCTTTATCGGTAAGCCGCAAGCGGTCGAACAGGCTCGCCAGAATGCGAGTGTTTTAGAGAAAGGTATGACAACTATAGCGGCTAATCTACATGATCTGATGTTGGCAGCCATAGAAGCAGGGGCAAGTGGTATCTTTTTCTCGTGCATGGGCGCAACAAACAAGGATTTCACACGCGAGGAATACGCACGCATCGCTCGTCCCTATGATTTGCAAGCACTAGAAGGGGCACAACATGGCTGGCTGAACATTGTCCATGTGCATGCTGACCCAGATCAAGAGGGTGATGAAATCTACTTTGAGGATTTTGTAAACTATCCCGTCTCAGTGATGAGTTGGAGTGACCGCTTGACCGGCCCAAGTTCAAGTGAGGCCTTGACGCTAACCGATAAATGCCTGATGGGTGGTCTAGCAGAGCGTGGGCCATTGACGCACGGCGGCGAAGTAGAACTAGACAACGAGATTATGGCAGCAGTCACCGAAACCAAAGGGCGACAGCTGATCCTGGCAAATGGCTGCTCGGTACCTGACGATGTGGATGAGAGGTGGCTGTATATGGCACGGCGGCTGGTGGACAATTTGCGCTAGGTCTACCAGATTAAGCTGGAGTACCAGAGGTCTCTTCCAGACATAGTAGAGGCGGCATTGATGACGCCAGTCGCTCGCCTGAGTATGCAGAAATCTGCTGACTGGCGTCATCAATGCCGCCTCTACTATGTCTCTTGGGTCGACGCAAAAAATGACACCCACTCTATGGCGGAAATGGCTTGTCAATATGGAGAACGTCTGCTATAGTGTGATTACGGTAGAGCCTCCAAGGAGGAAGGTTATGAAAAGGTTCGATGTAAGTAAACTGGTTGAGACAAATGAAGTAGACGAGTTAAAAAAACAGATCAATGAGTTGCTGCATATACTTGAGAGAGGTGAAACAGTTGATCTTATGAAGAGGGGGAAGGTTTTTGTACGTGTGAAACCGGAAAGTGTAGAAAAGTTAACTCGCGAGCAGGAGATCAAGGCTTTTTGGGAAAAAATAGATGAATTGGCGGCAGAAGTTGGATCACACTTGCCAGAAAACGCAAAAGTTGATGCTGTTGAAATCATACGAGAAATGAGACGCGAATTTTAATGGATGAGAGAGTAGTAGTAGATGCCAGTGTATGGATAAGTCGGCTCACCCCGCAAGATGTCAATTATTCTGCTAGCAGCCTCTGGGCAACACATTTCACCTCCAAAGGGGGACTTTTAGTCGTACCGAAATTCTTACTCATTGAGGTTGCAGGAGCTATATCCAGGTTAACAGGTGATAGTGCTGTAGCTAAGAAAATTGTGGCAAATATAAGTAAAGATAAGGCAATGAACTTTGTTTCATTGAATTCAATGCTAGTTAAAAACGCAATTGACATAGCCGCCACGTTCAAATTACGCGGTAGTGATGCTATCTATGTAGCATTGGCTCATCAAAGAAACATCCCTTTGGTAAGTTGGGATAAGGAGCAATTAAAAAGAGCTAGCGGTGTACTTACTGCAACACATACGCCTGACGCTTATCCTTTTGAAGAGGACACAGAGGAGGTAAAGAATAATGATCACGGTTGAGTGGTTGACGCTTTGCGTCTACGGTAAAAACGGTTCGATTTTCTCGACCTGAAGGAAGTCGAAGACAAATGGTGTCTCTTTGCCAAAATAGGAAATCAGCACGGTCACTTTCTTGTGTTCCCTGTGACTTTCGCTGACTGTGCCCACAAATTCGATGAATGGACCCTCAACAATACGCACACGTTGACCTTTGGAGAAATGGAACTCCGGCTTCTCAGGCTCCTGCATTCCAGAAGGATCTGCTGTCATAGGTTGCTCCTCTTCTCTGACCTCAAGAGTGACACTTCACTAAGTTTATTCTAGCTGGTCTGTCAATACAGGTGGGGGCAGTCCAGCAAAGTTGAGATGCGTTCAATTATTCATAGCGCAACACATCTAACGGTCGCACCCGTACCGCATTCCAGGCCACAAGAGCGGCCACAAGCATCGTAATCAGAGCAGTTGAACTGATGATCAGCCCTACTAAACCAGGACCAATACTTATGGTTATATGAAAAGCAAAGGTACTCAGGGCGCTAATAGCACCGACAACCAGTAGCATCGCGACGAGCGAGCCCAGCGTGCCGACAAGGCCATTCTCGATGAGGACGGTGGCGAGAATGGAGCGGCTGGTGTGGCCGACGGATTTCAGAATGCCGATCTCACGTCGCCGTTCAAGCATGGCAAGGGCGACAGCATTGGCGATGATGATCAAACCAGCAATCATGGCGAGGGAAGCAACAGTGCTGAGCATAATGATCAGGTTGTCGAGAACTTGATTGATCAGCGAGTCAATATCAATGATGCTGAGGATGACGGCGTTGGGAATGGTCTTGTTCAGATGCTGTTTGAGAGCTGGCAGTTGGTCGGGATCGACTTTGAGCGAGAAGACTTCCACGGTAAGGGAACGGCCCAATTGTTCGGTGAGCGTTGAGTCGGCGAGAATACTGGCAAAGTTCTGGTTACCGGTGCGGGCTTTGCCATCATAGAAGCCGACGACTTTGAGGGTTCGGGTAACGCTGCCATCGACGCTTTGTACGATGACGGTATCACCAACATGCAGGTTGACAGGAGCATATTCGAGCAGAGAATTGAGTACAACATTATCGGTGCCCGCATCAGAAGCTTGCAAGTTGCGTCCATCTTTGAGAACGATGATCGGCAGATTGTTCTTATTACCATTGAGCACAAAACCTTCAACATCGGTCAGGTTATTGAGGACATCACCTTTGTCGATTTTGTCTTTGCTTTGGAGGCTCTTGAGAATGGTGTTAATGTCGCGTCCATTGACGAGCAGAGGATAAATTTGTGGCACGATGGGATTGATCAGGGTTTTACTGGAGTCAAGGCCCTTGAGGTGAGGCAGTTGGTTGAGCACAGCCTGTTTCTGATTGGGCGGGACGATGACAAAGACGTTACGGGTAAAGAGAGTACTGAGCGTGCTATTGATCGTGTCTTTGATACCCTGCCCCAACACAAGGATGAGACCAATGGCAAAGACACCGACAAAAAGGGCAGTGAGGGTCGTAGTGGTGCGTAATCGCTGCCGCCCCATATTGCGATAGGCCAGCATGACGGTGGTTTTCCAGGAACGCGGCAAGAACATGACAATACTATTGACGAGTGTTGCCAGGAAGAAGACCAGTGAACCACCGACGAGGACAATACCCAGGCCACCCAGGACAACGAGAAGATACGTGCCAATGACGCTATAGCCAAGTCCGCTGGCATAGTCATTCAGCTTTATACCAGCAAAGGCCAGCCCGGCCGCGATGAGAGCCGAGGCAACAAACAGACCAAGAGCAAGTAACACCCACAACAGCATACGGGGACGAGGGCGCTCATAAACGGGTAACTTCGAGACGGCCAACACAAGCAGACCAAAACCCAGAGCCAGGGCAAAAACGACGCCGGAACCGCCATACACGGCGATAGCAGCAGTGACGATATCACCCAGGATGGTTGAGGCAAGGATGACGAAGAGGAGCGAAAGTAGCACAAGTAGCACAATAGTGGTGAGGCGTGATGATGTCTTTGTACCTTCGCTGATCTCACGTAAGACGGCTAGAGGGCGTATCTGACTGGCCTGGACAATGGGTAACAAACCAAAGATCAGGGCGGTTGCCAAGCCGATGAGCAGGCCAGAGGAGATAGTCAGGGTATCCCAGATGACCGGCAAATGCAGGAAAAAAGCGTTCTCGACGACGGTCCGCACCAGATAACTGGCTCCGATACCTGCTGCTGTACCGATAACGCCGCCGGTGAGGCCCAGGAGAGCCGCTTCCAAGCCGAAAAGGGCGTAGAGATCATGCTGGCGATAGCCGGTGGTTTTGAGCATAGCGATTTCGACCTGACGCCGACGCAAGAGTACCTGCATGGTATTGATTATGCCTACGCCACCGATGCAGAGAGCAAACAAGCCGACAATACGCAAGAAGAGCTGAATTTGATCGACTTCCTTCTGGCGTTGTTTAAGTAGGTCTTGAGCGGTAATCACCCGCACCGAGGGAAGAGCCTGGCTCAACTGGCTTTTGACCGAACTGATGTTTGCGCCCGGCACCGTGGCGTAAGCAGTATCATATTGTGCCGGGACGGGAGAGCCATTGGGGCCAGGAGTGGAGGTAAGAGTGGACTGTGCAATAAATACCTGGGGACCAAGAAATGCCCCGCCTTCCTGAAACTCGGCGGCAACAGTAACCGGAACAAGGCGATTATCCAACGTTTTGACGGTATAGGTACTGCCAATGTGAGCATGAATTTCCTGGAAAACAAGAGAACTCATGGCAACATTGTGGCCTGTGACAACTTGCTGGATGGTCAGGTTATGCGAGGGAGCGATGAAGTTGGCCTGTCCGACAAGGGGAAAGTTGTCGGATATGCCTATAAAGCTAAAGGTATTTTCGTCGCCAGAGGGCAGGGTGATGCTGCCACCTGCATCATAGGAGGTAGCGTAGTCGGTAATTTTGCCTTTTTGTTTCAACTGGTCAAGCACGCTGAGGTCACGTTGACGCAAAGGCGTGATATTGGCATTGACGCGAATATCTCCGCCATTGGCCTCGATGATGTTGCCGATCAGAGCCTGATTGACACTGAGGCCAACTAACTGTAAAGCGACAATGGCCATAACACCCACGGCGACGCAGAAGATAGCCAGAATGGTACGTTGCCCACCCCGTATGAGCGAGCGAGTTGAGTATGACCAGTAGAGCGTGAGTTTCATGGATGTGGTTCCTTGTATGTATTCCTCTTGAGAGTATGTGCTCGAGTTGTGTACGAAATAGGTATGCTAAGACTTTAGCAGAGTTGGGGTGATAGGGCAAGCTCCTCCCACCCTCCTCCATGACGACCGGCCCCCATGACGCCCCATCCCATGACGCCCGCAAGGGGCGTCACTACTATACTACGGCTCTGCTGGCCCGGCATGGTGGTGATTTGTGGCATGGGTAATCCTTTTTTTGGGGAACTTTGTTCTCGGTATTGCACATGGATACTTGCAATCTATGATAGAGTATATTGAAGAATTTCGACTTTGCAGTGAGGTGGCAGGATACGATGTTTATGAGAAGTTTGCTTATGAAACGCAAGCTGATAACCTTTGTTGTGCTGGTGGTATTGGCAGTACTCCTGGCGTTGCTTTTTCTCCTTTTCACATCGGGTAGCGTCAAGTCAGCGTACGGGTTTGGAGTCCGGCCTACCTCATCACCTGCTATCTCCACCACCACTTCGTTAACTCCTACACTACATTCTTCACCTACAAGCGGAACTTCTGACGGTAGTAATACATTCACTCTATTCGATCCTCATACATTGCTTGATGGTATCGTCGGGGCGGTGATCACGGCTATAGTTGCCATAGGTATTGTCATTTTTCAGACACCGCGCACTGCTAAAGCTGAACAGGAGAAACTTGCATTTCAGATAGAGCTGGAACGGGAAAGAATCCGCTTTCAAGATGAGATTGCGGCTGCTCGCGCAACTAGAGATAAAGAGGAGCAGCGCAAAGAAACGGAGCAGCAGGCGGCTAAACTGGCAATGTTGCGAGCCAGAAATATTGATGAGCGGGTAGCGGCTTATCGCAGATTGTTGCATGAGGACCCGCGTATTGCACGGCTGCAAATTTTAGATATGAGCCAGCCATTGGAGGTAACGAATGTCTATATTCGCGTGCGGCTGCATCAGGAGGCAAGGCCGGGCTATGAATTGGATGTGGCCTTTCGGGAGGCAGAGGGAAGCCGCAGCCCCAATGAGTTGCTGAAGATGGGCCATATGCGATTGGAAAGTCGGGTACAGGCCGCTATCGATCCTGATGAGGCCATACGCCGGTACAGGCATTGTGTGATTGTGGGCGATCCAGGGGCGGGTAAGACGACGTTACTGAAATATTTGACGTTGAGGGCAGTGGATAACTCGCTCACCGATCTGCCGGATTTGCCGATTCATGTGGAGCTGCACGCCTTTGCTAATTCGGGGTATCGCGACCCGTTGGAGTTTGCGGCCTCGGTATGGGAAGAGCGGTATGAGTTCCCTAAAGCTGAGGCATTGGAGTATATGAAGGAGAGACTCAAAGAAGGGAGGGCGATGCTGCTGTTGGATGCACTGGATGAGACGGTGACCGGCAAGACACAAGAAGAGTCCGAGAAATCGTACAGGCAGGTAGCGAATGCTATTGTGGATATCAAGACACGCTACAGTGCCGTACCAATGGTGGTCACGGCACGCAAGGCAGGCTATCATCAACGGACACGGCTGGCGGGATTCACGGAACTGGAGGTGCTGGATTTCCGGCCAGAGGATATTTCGCAATTTGTGGAGAAGTGGTTTGCTTGCCATCCTCACGGGGCAACGCATGGCAGTGCAGAGGATTTGAAGACGCGCCTGCAGCGCAGCCCACGCATTCAGGCACTGGCGGCTAATCCTTTGCTGCTTTCATTGATTGTGCTTGTGTATGAAGGGCAAATGGATTTACCGGACCGGCGGGCGGAACTGTATAAGCTGTGTGTAGAGACCTTGCTGACGAAGTGGGATGCCAGCCGAGATATCCAGCGTCGGCGCGAGTTTAAGCCGGAGCATAAACGGCAGTTGCTGGCAGAGGTGGCCTGGCATTTTCACCTGCAAGGACAACGCTACTTTCCTGAACATGAGCTATTAAAGGTGATCGCAGATTTCTTGCCAGCAGTAGGGCTGTCGGCAGAGCAGAATGGGCAGGTTCTGGCAGAGATTGCAGCGGAAAATGGCTTGCTCAAGGAGCAGGCGCATGGCTGGCATGGCTTTTTGCATTTGACCTTACAAGAGTATTTTGTGGCACTCTATGAGATCGAGCATAACGAACTGGATACCCTGCTGGTACGTCGTGGAGAGCCGTGGTGGGAAGAGGTAATTCTCCTCTATGCCGGTCAGACTGCTGATGCCAGCCCATTGCTACAGAGATTATTGGGGCAAGCTAAAGATTTTCCTTTACGGGAAGACATTTTCTTGACAAATTTGATGTTGGTCGGACGGTGCCTAGCAGCACGTCCTACTGTGCGGCAAACAGCACTGCGAGAGGAGATTACCTCGCGTTTATTCGATACACTGTTGCAAACGAAGTATCCCTTAACGAGAGAGCAAGCAACCGAAACCTTAGCCGAGATTGGCAGGCCAGAAGTCAACAAGCACTTGCTCTCCCTGCTGACCAATGAGCAGCTTGACTCTTCGGTACGTGGAGGCATTGCTCGAGCTTTGGGCATGTTAGGCGACCGCTCCATTATCCCAGCCCTGCTTCCCTTGCTCACCAACGAGCAGCTTCACTCCTTGGTGCGTGGAGGCATTGCTCAGGCTTTGGGCATGTTAGGCGACCGCTCTGTTATCCCCACCCTGCTTCCCTTGCTCTCCAATGAGCAGCTTGCCTCCTCGGTGCGTGGAGGCATTGCTCAGGCTTTAGGCACGTTAGGCGACCGCTCTGTTATCTCCACCCTGCTTCCCTTGCTCTCCAATGAGCAGCTTGCCTCCTCGGTGCATGGAGGCATTGCTCGAGCTTTGGGCATGTTAGGCGACCGCTCTGTTATCCCCACCCTGCTTTCCTTGCTCTCCAATGAGCAGCTTGCCTCCTCGGTGCGTGGAGGCATTGCTTGGGCTTTGGGCATGTTAGGCGACCGCTCTGTTATCCCCACCCTGCTTTCCTTGCTCTCCAATGAGCAGCTTGACTCCTCGGTGCGTGGAGGCATTGCTCAGGCTTTAGGCACGTTAGGCGACCGCTCTGTTATCCCCACCCTGCTTCCCTTGCTCTCCAATGAGCAGCTTGACTCCTCGGTGCGTCTATTCATTGCTTGGGTTTTGGGCATGTTAGGCGACCGCTCTGTTATCCCCACCCTGCTTTCCTTGCTCTCCAATGAGCAGCTTGACCCCTTGGTGCGTCTATTCAT
>Ga0137371_10000786_pt1 | contig 24270 bp, 20 predicted proteins | sample SagtaG_7_FD_104919 | JGI IMG/M metagenome (GOLD analysis project Ga0137371, IMG submission 104919) | Vadose zone soil microbial communities from Sagehorn Ranch, Mendocino, California, USA - Sage1_R_40_16 metaG | ecosystem: Environmental > Terrestrial > Soil > Vadose zone | place: USA...
ATGCAGGCGGAGGTCGAGAGGTTTCTCAAGAGTCGCCAGCTCTTTTCAGCAGAGGAACGGCAGATCGAGGCCGAACGGTTCCTCGATCTGATGCGTACCGAGACCGGGCTGATCGTGAAGCGCGGGAAGGACGAGAGCGGAGAAGATCTTTACGGCTTTATCCATGAGACCTTCCAGGAGTACTTCGCGGCGCTCGACGTCTACTTTCGACAGGCTGACCCGCCTCCTCCCGACCGGCCCGGCGAGGATGCGAACGCCATTCTCAATGCCTTTTTAACGCAACACCTGCACGATCCCCACTGGCAGGAGGTGATTCTGCTGCTCTTCGGCAAGCTTGGTCCCGGAAGAGCCACAACGCAGCTGCAACTTATTCTCGATCCCGTCGATAGCAAGGTCTGTTGCCGCAGCACATATACCGATATCATCCAGCAGGACCTCTTCTTTGCCTGCTCCTGTCTCAAAGAGGAGATTACGCTTCAGAACAGGCTGGTTGTTGAGATCATTACGCGCCTGAGCGAAGTCATATCCACCTCGCCCTTTCCTTCCCAGCGCAATCATGCTATCTGTGCGCTCGCCTCGCTGCTTAGTACGCAACAGTACAGTCAGCCGGGTCGCATGGCACTGCTGAACCTGCTCACACGGAGTACTCTCGCTGAGAGCACAAGGATACAGATCGCGCAGGCGCTCTACAGCAGCAATCCAGCCGACACAGACCTGCGGATGCAGGCACAGCAGGCGCTGGCCATCCTGGCTCAAAGCGCAGAGCGCGCGCCCGGCAGCGCTCTTCAAGCGGCCCAGGCCCTCTACGAATGCTATCCGGTCGGATCGGCGGGGCAGCTCAATGCTGTGCAGATGATGCTTGAGACAGCCACAAAACAGCAGCTCTCGTTCGAACAGACGATACAGGTTATACGCACGTTCTTGCGTCGTTCCTCCACTACGCCGGAGGCCGCGCAACTCGTCAGCAAGAGGCTGCTCGATTGGCTTCAGTCGTCAGAGACGACCTTTGAGCAGGTGCGGCTGGCCGTCGACGCGCTCTCGTACTCGGCGACGACGGGTGCTCTCAGCGCGTGGGAGAGCGCCGCCGATAAGCTCCTGGCGCTCATGAACACCCCTGACGCGACCTTCGCACAAATCCTGGAGGGGACCTACACACTGTACCAGGTGCCAGTGCAATCACAACGGCGTCTGCAGGTGGCCCGGCTCTTACTGGAAGCGGTCAGCAGGCCAGGAGCCAGCATCGAAGAAATCACCGAGGCAGGTGAAGCGCTCTCCTGGAACGACCACGACGAGGCCGACGAGCGACAACACATCATCACGCTTCTCACGAACACGCTGCAACGGCCCGATCTCGACTTCGAGCAGACCGTGGGACTCACCGAGACGCTGTACGGCAGCGGACCCGATGGCTCCTGCGAACAACTGCAGGCGACGCAGAAATTCCTGCACCTCGTCCAGCAGACCGACCTTACCTTCGAAGAGAGGATTCAGGTCGTCGAAGCCCTCTATAGGTGCAGTCCGCTCAATTCGCAGGAGAATCAGCGCGCCGTTGACTCACTGCTAGCGATGGCAAAAGAACCCACCTTGAGCGTCGAGAATGCCATCCAGATCTTCCAGATCCTTTACGACTACGATCTCATAACCTCGAACGAAGGGCAGCTTTCGATCCTGGCACGGTTGGCACAGCGCGCCGATATCAGCGCGGAGCAGCGTATTCAGATTGCGCAGGATCTCTACGCAAGCAGCCCTCCCCATGCCGCAAGCAGACGACAGGCCGCACAGATTCTCTGGCAGCAGGCGCAGAACGAGCAGCTTTCAACAGAGCAGCGCCTGGAAGCCGCCACTGTTCCACTCACCATAGGCGATAGCAGCTATCCCGACCGGGCGCAGGCAGTGCGCCTCATCCTCCCGTTCAAACAGGGAGAAGACGCCCGCGCCTACCTCGAAAAGTACTGGCAGCCCGTCTCTAGCGGCATCCGGAGCGAGCCATCCGATATCCCAGCCATGATCGAGCTTATCCAGCAGAGCCTGCTGCCGACCAGCGCCCGCGACAAGATCTACAGAACATTGAGGCAGATGGTGCCACACTTCGATACTCTGGGCTGAAACTGGATAGCTATATTTCGATCCTTCATTTTGAAAATGCGCATTGGCAATGTATACTATGCATGAGGAAGGTGGCAGATGTATAATGCAAGGATCGATAAATGAATCAACAATCTTATGATAACTCTATCAAGGGCATTTTCAAAGAAGACGCGGAAGAGCTGATTCCAATTCTTCTTGAAGGTGCCAGATTTACCAACGTATTCGACATTGAAGTACTTCGCCCACCGATGCGCACTGACAGCACATATGGTATCCTATACCAGGGCAGATCAGCAATCCTGCAAATGGAATTCCAGGCAGGCGAGGACGAAGATATTGTCTACCGATCGCTTATCTATCACGCGGGCCTGTTGCGTGATTATAGGCTGCCCATCATCTCGATCATAGTCTATCTCTTCAAAGCAACAGGCAACCGATCGCCGCTCAGAGAGACTATCGGAAACGAAGAACTGCTCGTCTTTCACTTCAGGGTGATTGAGATATGGTCCCTGGATGCACGGAAGTATATAGCAAGGCGCGAGATCAGCATGTACCCATTGCTGCCGGCAATGAGCAATGCTGATGCAGAACTCCTGCTACAGGCAATAGACGAACTTGTAGCGCGTTATAAATATAATGAGGCAAAGCTAGCACGGCGACTACTATGGCTTAGCGTATTCTTATATCGCACCCAAATGGTGTCGTCGCAGGATAAAAAGAAAGTGAGGGAGCGTTTGGACGCCTTTGAGTATCTCCTGGAAAATGATGAGTTTGTGCAAAAACAGCGCGCACTGGGATTTTCCCAGGGCGAAGAAAAGGGCAAAATCGAGGGCAAAATCGAGGGCAGAGTTGAAGGCGAGATAGCCGCGACACGGCAAGTCTTGCAGACGCTCGTTAAGAAGCTCTATCCATCTCTCGCCGTACTGGCGGAGCAGCGTGTAGAGCAGACACAAAAGGTCGACGCGCTCCGCACGGTGATCGGATTGATCGTCGAAGCGCCCGACGAGGCTACGGCCCGTGCGGTGCTCGACTCTTTGCTCACCGCCTGACGAAGATCGGTCGCATGTGCAGATGCCACAATGCTCATCTGCACATGCGCAGGGGATTAGCGCAATCAGTGTATCAGTCGAAGCGAGCATGACAGCACTTGACATATAAGCATTTTCTTAACATATAATTATTATGGTCCAACAGGCATATTGCTTGCCTGCGCTGTACCATGATCAATCAATGGAGAAGGGTAGCCTTCTCCCTGTCTACGCGAAAGGCTCAATAATGGCCAGTAACATTTTCCGCCTGCTTGCGGATGAAGAGAAGTTTACCGATGAACTGTACGCTTTCGTGACCGACTCTAATGCGGACCACCGCAACGAGCGCGATATCATCAATGCACTACACGAGGTGGCCCCACAGATCGTTTCGGTGGCTGAATGCATGGTCATCGATGGCGTCGATGAGCGGCACTTTGTCGCGAACTACGTGCACGCGATCCTGGGAGGCGAGGGGCTGTCGGAGAACTGATAGATAGCCTTCAATGGAGCCGCTACCTCTCTCGTGACGCCGGGTTCCTACTCCAGTTCATACATGACGCTGGCAACAGTCGCGAGGGCAGCCGTCTCGGCGCGCAGGATGCGGGTGCCCAGCGTGACCGGCTGCACTCCGTGTTGTCGCGCCTGCGAGACCTCTTCAGCCAACAGACCACCCTCCGGCCCAATGAAGAGCACGATGGTAAGCGGGCTCTTTTTCTCCCTTCGTTCGATGACCTTTAATGCGTCGCGCAGGCTGTAATCACGCTCTTCCTCCCACGGAATTAGCGCGACGGCACCGGGAGGGATATCGTTGAGCGCCTGTGTGAAGGGGCGAATGGGGTGCAGTTCGGGGATACGCGCACGCCCACACTGCTCGGTGGCCTCCTGGAGAATACGCTGCCAGCGCTGCCGCTTGCCAGGTCCGGCATCTTCCAGGCCAGGCGCAGAGCGACGGCAGAGAATGGGCGCGAAGACCGCAACGCCCAGCTCCGTGCCTTTCTCCAGTATCCACTCGAAGCGGGCCGATTTGAGCAGGCCCTGGCAGAGGATGATATGCACCGGCGAATCTGGCTTGCCCGCACGGCGCTCGATCAGTTCTACCTCGACGTCTTTACGTCCGCTCCTGGTGACGGTACAGAGCGCCTCGTCGCCGCTGTTGTCGAGCAGCAAGAGCTGCTCGCCGACGGCAAGGTGCAGGACGTCTCTGACCTGGTGGGCGAGCTTCTCAGGAAGTTGAATGGTCTCGCTTTGCAGCAGTTCGGGTGCGACGAAAAAACGATGCATGGCTGTTATTCTCGTTTGCGCCAGACCAGCGCCAGCCAGTCTTCGATCATTACCTGCTCGATCTGTTCCAGGCCCGCCGCCTGTAGAGGGCCTTCGGCATCCTGACGCCGTGCCTCAATGATGCCGCTGGTGATGAGCACGCCGCCCGGTGTCAGGACGCGCGCCAGTTGCGGAGCGATCGAACCGATGATGTGGGCGATGATATTCGCCAGCACCAGATCATACCGGCCCGCCAGGCGTTCGGCCTCCGCATCGTCGAGGATGCCCAGCACGACCTTGACGCGCTCGCTCAGACCGTTTATGGCGACGTTTGCCGCAGCGCTCTCGGCGGCGACGCTACTATTATCAATGGCATAGACGCTCTCGGCGCCCAGTTTTGCGGCGGCAATGGAGAGGATGCCCGATCCGGTGCCAACGTCCAGGACGCGCATACCAGGCCGAACACGCTTCTCAAGCTCTTCCAGGCACATGCGCGTGGTAGGATGCAGACCCGTACCAAAGGCCATACCGGGATCGAGCGTGAGCACGACTTCATACGGCTTTGGCGTGTATTCGCGCCAGGAGGGCCGAATAACCAGGCGGCGTCCGATATGCGTAACGTGGAAGTAGTCCTTCCAGGCGTTGGCCCAGTCTTCTTCGTTGACCGTGCGCGTCTCCAGCCTGCCAACGAAGTGTGCGCCAAGGCTCGCCAGGTGCCAGAGCCCCTCCTCTATGTGCTGGCGCGCCTCCTTTTCCTTACCGTCGAGAGGCAGATAGGCGCGCACATGCACCGGCTGCCCCGTGAGGATGCGGTACTCCTGGCCCTCGTCGATCAGCTCTATCGGCTCCTCGATCACAACGCCCTCGGACGTGTAGCGGCTCAGCAGCTCGCTGACCGATTCGACCGCATCGGGATGTACCTGAACGGCCAGCTCTAACCAATACATTTACAATAATCCTACTCTCAAAGCACCCTACGCGGGGTGCACTTCCACAATATAATAGTCATACGTGGCCTTGATCTGAAAACCACAGGAGGTATAAAGGGCTATCGCCGCAACGTTATCGACCTCCACATCGAGCATAATCGGCTTCTGGCCCTCGGAGCGCATGATGCGAATCGCCTCCTCCAACATCTGCCGCCCGTAGCCACGCCTCCTGTAGTCGGGCACCACACCGAAGGCATAGATGCCGATTCCCTCGTCGAACTCGTCCAGGCGCAGCGAACCCACAAGCTCCTTACAGCTCACCTCGCCCTCGCCAAAGGTCGCGAGATAGAAACGGCGCTGCGGGTCCTGCCAGAATTGCACCAGCTTCGTGCGCACGAAAAGTTCAGGATCGTTAAAACTGGCCGCCTGCACGGTGACAAGTGCATCCAGGTCGCTCCTTGCAGCCTGGCGAAAAAAGAGGCGCTCGTCAAACGCGTTGCTATCGCGAAAGTCTGCCAGGAACATTTCGTGCTCTGCAAAGCCATGCCGGGCGTCGATAGCTTTTACGCATGCCTGGCCCGCTACCGAAGAACGCTCGCAGACAAGATCAAGGCGATGTATACCGCTATTGATGCACTCCTCTCTGGTGGCTGCGAACAGCGCGTTGAAGATGCCCTGACGCCTGAAAGCAGGATGCACCATGGCGACGACCTCTCGCTCCTCTGCACCCCAGTTATCCAGGCCGAGATATCCCAGCAGACGACCATCTCTATAATAGAGAAAATCAGTGACCACATTGCCCGGACGCGTGCGCAACATGCCAAAGTCCAGGCGCATATGCAGGTCCTCGTAGCGATTGCAGAGATCGCTAAGCTGCTCGATCTCTGCCCGCTCGGCCTGCGTCAATGTCGATTTTTTCACAAGACCCTGTACCTGGGACATCTATGCCTCCTTGACATAAAACGAGAGCGGGCGACCGTCTTTATGCAATCGCCTGCTGTTTGCTAACGTCCTTGCAGTCTTCCGCGACATCAAAACACCGCAGGCTCCATGTACTCTCCGAAGGCTGCACGGAACACATCTATGATCTCGCCCAGAGTAGCATACGCCTGCGCGCATTCTATTAGCGCCGGCATAGTATTCTCCGTCCCCTCGCAGGCGCAGCGCAGATCGTCCAGAGCACGCTTCACGGCGGACGCACTGCGCTCACTGCGCACGCGCTGCAGGCGTGCGATGTGCGCCTTCTCGCCTTCGTAATCGACGTAGAGCGTGGGAATTTTGACGTTCTCGTTAGAGATGTAGTCGTTGACGCCAACGATGGTGCGCTGGTGCTGGTCGATCTCCTGCTGATAGCGGTACGCCGACTCGGCGATCTCGCGTTGGAAGAAGCCATTCTGAATACAGGCCAGCACGCCGCCGAGGGCTTCGATGCGATTGAGGTAGTCCATTGCCACGCGCTCGGTCTCATCGGTCAGTTGTTCGATGAAGTAAGAGCCGCCCAGTGGATCGACGGTATTGACGACGCCGCTCTCACTGGCAATGATCTGCTGCGTACGCAGGGCGATCAACGCCGCGCGCTCTGTAGGCAGGGCCAGTGCCTCATCGAGCGAGTTCGTATGCAGGGAATTCGTGCCGCCCAGCACGGCGGCGAGCGCCTGAATAGCGGTTCGCACGATATTGTTATCCGCCTGCTGCGCAGTCAACGATACGCCGGCGGTCTGGGCATGGCAGCGCAGCATCCACGAGCGCGGATCTTTCGCGCCATAGCGCTCGCGCATCAGCCTGGCCCACAAGCGGCGTCCGGCGCGGAACTTGGCGATCTCCTCGAAGAAGTCATTATGCACATCGAAGAAGAACGAGAGGCGCGGCGCGAACTCGTCGATCTTCAGGCCACGCTCCAACGTCGCATCGACGTATGCCAGACCATCGGCGAGCGTAAAGGCCAGCTCCTGGACCGCTGTAGCACCTGCCTCGCGAATATGGTAGCCGCTGATGCTGATGGTGTTCCAGCGCGGCATGTTGCGCGTGCCGAATTCGATGGTATCGACGACCAGGCGCATCGAGGGTTCGGGCGGGAAGAGAAACTCTTTTTGCGCAATATATTCTTTCAATATATCGTTCTGCAGCGTTCCGCCCAGCGAGGCCATGGGGAAGCCGCGCTTCTCAGCGTTGGCGATATACATGGCCCAGATGGCGGCAGCGGGACTATTGATGGTCATCGAGGTTGTGATCTTGTCCAGGGGCAGGTCGGCGAACAGGATCTCCATATCGGCAAGCGAGGAGACGGCTACACCGCACTTGCCGAACTCGCCTGCGGCCAGTGTATGATCGGTGTCGTAGCCGTACAGGGTCGCCATATCGAAGGCCGTCGAGAGCCCCGTCTGGCCTTGCTTCAGCAGGTATTTGAAGCGTGCATTGGTATCTTCGGCGGTTCCGAAGCCCGCGAACATACGCATGGTCCAGGGTTTGGCACGATACATGGTGGGCTGCACGCCGCGTGTATAGGGATACTCACCCGGCAGGGCGAGGTCGCGCGTGTAGTTGAGTCCAGCGTTGTCCTGCGGCGTGTAGACGCGGCTCACAGGAACGCTGGAGGTCGTGATGAGGTTGTCGCGTTCCGGCAGACGTTCGAGCGATTCTTTGACCGTCGTCTCCTCCCACGTGGCACGCTTTACGGTGAGACGCTCCAATTCTGCTTTATCAAAGAGTGTGCCTTGTTCGACAACAGGCTGCTTTGACTCTGTCGATTTCTGATCAAGCATCTTGATACTTCTCCTCCGAGAGTTACAAGGCAAGAAGTGAGTGGCTCCTGCACTTATTTTTAGCAATATATTAGCTTATTATACTTCAACCGACATAGCGACGGCACCCCCACCACCCAGGCAGAGGGTCGCCAGGCCGCGTCCACCACCGCGGCGACGCAACTCGTGGATCAGCGTGATAAGGACGCGCGAGCCGCTGGAGCCGATGGGATGTCCCAGGGCGATCGCGCCACCGTTGACGTTGACGCGCGACCAGTCCCAGTCGAGTTCGCGACCATTGGCGAGCGCCTGGGCGGCGAATGCCTCGTTGACCTCGATCAGGTCGAAGTCGCCGATCTTGAGGCCCGTGCGCGCCAGGAGACGATGGACGGCGCGCGGTGGCGCGGCGAAAACGTAGCGCGGCGTGATGGCGGCAGCGGCGTACCCCGTGATGCGCGCCAATATTGTCATATTATGTGCAGCGGCGAACTCGCGGTCTACCACTACGGTTGCAGAGGCACCATCGCTCAGGCCAGGAGCGTTGCCAGCAGTGATCGTGCCGCCCTCCTGGAAGGCCGGCTTCAGCCGCGCCAGGGCATCCAGCGAGCTATCGCTGCGAATGGGCTCATCTTTATCGAGCGTGAGCGTGCCCTTCTTCTGCTTGATCTCGACGGGCACGATCTCCTCTTTAAAGCGACCCTCCTCTGTAGCAGCGGCGGCGCGCTGGTGGCTCTGCAGCGCGAAGCGGTCCTGCTCCTCGCGCGTCACGCCAAATTTTTCGGCGATGATCTCCGCCTCGTTGCCCATGTGCATATCCTCGAAGGCGCACCACAGACCGTCGTGCACGACGCTATCGACAAGCTTACCATCGCCCATACGATACCCCGTACGAGCGTTTAACAGGAGATAGGGCGAGGTACTCATGCTCTCCATACCGCCCGCCACAAACGCCTGTGCATCCTCAGCGCGGATCGCCTGGGCAGCCAGCATAACAGCCTTCAAACCGGAGCCGCACACCTTATTGACGGTCACAGCCGGAATATCGACCGGAAGACCCGCGCGGATCGCGGCCTGGCGAGCGGGCGCCTGGCCGACGCCAGCCGAGACGACGTTCCCCATAATCACCTCGTCAATCGCCGCTGGATCGATGCCCGAACGACGAACGGCCTCTCTTATCACGATCGCGCCCAGTTGCGGGGCGGTAAAGCTGGCGAAGCCGTCCAGAAACTTCCCGGTCGGCGTCCGTGCCGCGCCTACAATAACGGGGATGTGCTCAGTCATGGTGCGTGTTCTCCTCTGATCGCCACAACGTTGTGGACAGATATATTGGATTTGCATATATGTACAAATTTGTATAGGTCGTCTTTTTCATTGTATCTTCCTGGTGTGCACATGGTCAAACGGATACATCAGGGCTTTTCAAAGCTGCATAGCAATCGGCTTTAAATGGGGGTATAGTATTTACATAAGGCAGATAGTATATGCCTGAGGATAGATCCTGGTGTGACAAAAATTTAGGAGTAAGGATGAGTAATAACAAAGTACGGGTTGCAATCATTGGAGTTGGTAACTGTGCCAGTTCGCTGGTACAGGGTGTTCAATATTATCGCGAGGCGCAGCCAGACGACTTTGTCCCTGGTTTGATGCATGTGAATCTAGGCGGCTATCACATTAGCGACATAGAGTTTTCTGCCGCATTCGATATAGATACCAATAAGGTAGGCAAAGACATCAGCGAGGCCATCTTTACCGCGCCGAACAATACCTATCGCTTCTCCGATGTGCCAACGCTCAACGCGAAGGTTCACCGCGGCATGACGCATGATGGGCTGGGCAAATACTTATCGAAGGTGATCACCAAAGCGCCCGGTTCCACAGCCGATATCGTGCGCATCCTGAAGGATACAGGCACCGATGTCGTGATCAACTACTTGCCCGTCGGCTCGGAGACGGCGACCAAGTGGTATGTAGAGCAGGTTCTCCAGGCAGGTGTCGGCTTCGTCAACTGTATCCCCGTCTTTATCGCCCGCGAGCAGTACTGGCAGGACCGTTTCAAGGAGGCCAGACTGCCGATGATCGGCGATGACATTAAAAGCCAGGTCGGCGCCACGATCGTCCACCGCGTACTGGCGCACCTCTTCCGTGAGCGCGGCGTGAAGCTGGAGCGCACAATGCAGCTCAATGTGGGCGGCAACACCGACTTCTACAATATGTTGGAGCGCGAACGTCTTGAGTCGAAGAAGATCAGTAAGACGAACGCCGTCACCAGCCAGCTCGACTATGAGCTGGGCGAAGATAACGTGCACATCGGTCCCTCCGATTACGTTCCCTGGCTTACCGATCGGAAGTGGGCGTACATCCGGCTGGAAGGCAGGACCTTTGGCGACGTGCCGTTGAACGCGGAACTCAAACTTGAGGTATGGGACTCGCCCAACTCAGCCGGGGTGGTCATCGACGCAGTGCGCCTGGTCAAACTCGGACTCGATCGGGGCCTGAGCGGCACGCTGGAAGGGCCAAGCGCCTACTTGATGAAGTCACCACCAGTTCAGTATGCCGACGATGTGGCGCACGAAATGACCGAAGCCTTCATCCAGGAAGTACCGGCGCCTACCGGACAGGTAAGCAAGCCGCTGGAGCAGGCAAACGGGCATAAAGTAGAGGCAGAACAGTAACGAGTACAACAAACTGTGCAGTGACAGATTCCTCGCTGTCACTGCACAGGCAATCTGAATCTCGCTTAGTTAACGTGGTTGTACCGGAGTATCTTGCCCCATGGATACTCCATTTACCGCGCGTAGTAGCTCTTCGCGCACGATCGTCACATCTGGCGGTGCACTAATCCCGATCTTGACTCGTTCACCTTCAACAGCCAGGACGGAAATGTTGATGACGCCAGCGAGTACGATACTTTCACCTACTTTTCGCCTCAAAACAAGCATGCAAGGCTCCCTTCATCAGAAGCATGTCCTAAGCGTCCCTGCGCTGTGACACGCGCCCATTTTGTCTGGGCGCTTCTGCCAGGGTGACCGCAAAGAATTCAAGTGTAGCATTCCTACGATACTCAGACGCTTCAATAGTGTAGAGTGGGTAAATCGAAAGTCATCATTCATGCACATTCAAAGCGACATGTTTCAAATAGACATCGCCCACAAAAGAAATCGACCGTTATGGCCTTTTGCCTTCTACCATAGTGTAGTAAGAATCTACCGACACTATTGCGATCCGTTTTGAGATACTGTAGTATCCAGCAGACGTTCTGCAAGAGCCACGCTATCGACTCTATAGGTACCCGCCTGCACGCGCGCGCGTAACATCTGCACACGCGCGGAGCGTTCGTCGGACCACCACTGCTCCGAATGAATACCGTGCTCGCGTACTTCCTGGTCTCCACGCGTTGAAAACGGATCTGTCCAGTCCGTCGCAGGGATTTCCCGCGTGAGCGCCGCTTCTGATTTCTCGTCTGGCTCGATGCATACCAGATGAAGATACGTACCTGCCGACCCAGCTTTCATGTGGAGATCCCTCCCGTAATAGAGTACACTACTATTCTACGTTCCACAACGTATCCAGGTCTACATCACATTATACTTAAAATACCTCACAACCGTAAATGGTAAGGCAGAAGGTCTACGAGACCCGGCGTTTATGTTTTCCTCCTACAACCACTTCTGTATCCTGTGCGTGCTCTGTCTCGCCGGTAGTGTGAGTACTCAGCGTATTATGTACGCTCGTTTTCTGCTTGCGCCTGCTCTTTATCGCCTGCTTACTGGCTACAGCCTCGCTCTCCCCTGGCTTCTGTGCATGTAATAAGCCTCGCAGCCGCATAATCGTCTGCATATGTAACTGACACACGCGCGATTCGGAGACACTCATGATCTTGCTAATCTCCTTCATGGTCAGTTCTTCCTGATAGTAGAGAGCGAGCAGCAGTTGTTCCCGTTCAGGGAGATGATCGATGGCGCTGCTCAGCGCCGTCACTAACTCTCGCCGCTCCGCCTCCTCGTCGGGACCAGGCGTATCGCGATCTTCGAGCAGATCTCTAAGGGGCATCGTCTCATCATTCTGCAGCGCATTGAGCGGAACGTCGATGGAAAGCACTGTCGTACTTGCATCGAGGAGCATCTGACGATAGCGTTCTATCGAGACGCCCAGTTCGACTGCAACCTCTTCCTCTTTCGCGGGACGTCCCAGGCGCTGTTCCAATCCCGCCAGCGCCTGCTCGATCTGTCGCACGCGCGAGACTGCTGTACGAGGGAGCCAGTTCAGTGTGCGCAGGTGATCGATCACCGCACCGCGGATACGTGGCGTGGCAAAGGCTTCAAAGCGGATACCGCGAGCAGGGTCGAAGCGCTCGATGGCATTGATCAGGCCGATCGTTCCATAACTTAGCAGGTCATCCATCTCCAGAAGGCTTGTTGGCGGTATACCCAGGCGTCCGACGACAAAACGCACAAACGGGGTATACTCTATGATCAGTTCATCGCGTAGCTTCTTCTGCCTGGTCTCAGCAAACTCTGCCCAGATATCGTCTATAGCTGCCGCTGCACTCATTCCACGACGCTCCTTTCAGCATCTACCGATCCTCCCCACCCATCTCACGAGTAGAGTGTAGTGGAATAGCAAGCACAGCGGTATTGACACAGGTCCCCTGTTTTCTAAACAGAAGTCCCTGAAGAGGGCTGGATGCCCATCGCCCTATTTTTTCATCCAGACACGTCGATAAAGAATGTTTAGAAAATAGAACGAAGGCGATCGGAGAGAGGCAGATCTCCCCACGCCATGTAAAGCAAGGAGAAAGAGTATGCAGAACCAGCCATCGATGGGTGGACACGCGGAACAGAACAGGCAACTGGCACAACATCTTGAGACGGTCCTTTTCCCGGAGGAGTTGTCGGAGGACCAGCATCTGCTGACGGATCTCCTTGACGCAGGTTTTGAGTGGGAGGAGGCGATCAAGCTCCTTCGCTTGCGCGATCATCTCTATGAAAACCCGGAGATGCGCCAGCGCACAGCCGACGATAGTCGCATGCACTTTGTGCGCTGGTTATTCGAACATGGCGAAATCGGGGAAGATTAGTGCTTGTCACATCTAAAGAGATATGCTATACTGCACGGCGGAGAGATGTCAGAGTGGTCGAATGTGCCGCTCTCGAAAAGCGGTAGGGTGAAAGCCCTCGTGGGTTCGAATCCCACTCTCTCCGCCCCAACCCGACCCGGAGGAGTCTCATAGTGGCCTAGTGAGCACGACTGGAAATCGTGTAAGGTGAATAGCCTTCGTGGGTTCGAATCCCACCTCCTCCGCTTCCCCCACCAACCCGCTTCTGGCCTGGGTCGCTTGAAATAGCTCATCTATTATACAGCAAAACTGACAGCAAAACCGAAAAACGTCAGTGGACGCACTCCGCGAACAACAATATCACGCGCCATTTTGCCCGTCTCTTAGAAACATTTGCTCCCTGGCCAGGTTTGACAGCAAAACGGCCACCTGCCTGACCTTCTAGATCCGCTCTAGAGCGCGCTTGAGCACCTCTAAAGCTGACAGCAAAACAACGTTTTCTATCCATGGAGCACCGCGTTCAACTTTCCCACTGCGTCCGCTTGCATGGTTGGTAAAGCATGGGAATACACATCCATTGTGATGCCGATCTGGCTGTGGCCAAGCATTTCCTGTACTACTTTCGGATGGATGCCCAGGCTTAGCAATATAGTGGCCGATGTATGGCGAAGATCGTGAAAACGGATATCTGGCAGTCCCGCCTGCGCCAGCAATTTCTTGAACTGCGTAAACACATCACGCGAGGTGTGCAGATGTCCACCGACGGAACTGCAAAAGACAAGGTCATTCTCCTTCCAGGCGGGACCGGCCTTGAGTTTGGCCTCTAGCTGGCAAGCTCTATGATGACGGAGCATCTCCAAAGCAAAGGGAGCAATAACGATACTCCGACGACTCTTTTCTGTCTTGGGCTCAGCCTCCACATATCCCCCTTTGCCGTTTAACTTCGCTGGCATATGCGTCAGAACGCGGCGCACTTGAAGTGTACCAGCAGAGAAGTTTATGTCCTGCCACTTCAACGCCATGAGCTCGCCCTTGCGCATACCGCTTGCCAGGCTTAAAACAAACAGCGCCTCTAAACGGTGACCAGAGGCGGCCTTCAAAAACTGTTGTATCTGCTCCTCATTGAGTGGGTGGAATTCATAGCGTGCTTTGCGAGGAGGATCAACTGCCTCGCACACATTTCGAGGGACCAGGTTCCAGCGAACGGCTTTCTCCAGGGCCAGGTGCAGCACTTTATGCAAACCAATAACGCTCGTTGGGGAAAGCCCTTCCTCTAACTTCTTCGCATAGAACCTCTGGAGATGTTGAGGCGCGAGCTTTTGGAGTTGAAGATGGCCAATGCCAGGAACGAGGTGCAGCCGAAGCATCGACTCGTACTTTTCGTAGGTGCGCGGTCGTACTTTGTATTTATGCACATCTTCCAGCCATTGGGTCAAGAATGGCCCCACCTTTTGCTGCGGTGCCACTACAAGCATTCCCTCCTGCTGTTGATGAAGCGCCGTCTTTAACTGCGCTTGAACCTCCTTTCGCGTTTTGCCGTAGAACGTCTTCCTTTTCCTATCTTCTAATGAGATGTCTGCTGCCCATCTACCATCTTTACGCTGGTAGATGGAACCTTCGCCATGTCCGCGTCGTGCCATAAAAACTCTTCCTTTCTAGAGAATTCTGCAAACTTCTGTGATCATCGTTTTGACGTTCACAGTTTTTCTGCATACCATGACTGAAAGTCTTTCTATCGATACATCTGCGACCAACAATCTATCGCAGTGTGTATATCGTACCATAGATGCGCCGTTTTGTGAGCAAATGTTCTACTCAACATACGCCTGATTTCCTATTTCCTCGGTTGTCGAGAGCACTTCCTCCTCTTTCAGACAAGGAACCTGGCTCTGATCCCAGAGCCTTTGTTGCTGTCTCAGCAAGCGGCACATGTGGGGCTTTTTGGGAAAGCTGCTGATTGGGAGCCACTGGCTGAAATCATCGAACATAGGTTTAGCATTCCAGAACTTCCCTGCAAGATGTAGCGTCACAGGTGAGACATGTGCTACATACTCTTCATTCGCTCGTTGACGTACCACATCGACAAATGCCAACTCTTTGTTCGCCATCCATGCTGGTGGATCAGGGATGATATCTTTCAGTATGGCCAGGCAAAATGCTTCCACTCCACAGTCAGGAGCTTCCTGTAATATGATCATCTGCTCGAAAGCATCATCAGTGATCGTTGCAGCACGCCATTTTGAAGCTATGTGGAGATGAACTGCGACAATGCGCACACACCATGGGTCGATAAGTACGTTCACATCTTCCGTATCGATTGGTTCCACAAACTCGACAAAGGAGAGGCCAAAATCTCCATCTGTCTCTAGTGGAAAGAAGCGGCACTCAGCGAGTGCATAGGTCCATTTCATGTCGTATTTGATCCTTTCTTCATCTCTGTGGTTACAAAGCCTCTCTCAGGTCATGGACGTAGATGAATTGCCGCCGCTCACGATTCGGCTCTCCAAAGACTGGCTCCTCTGACTGGAATTGAGCCAGGGCCCTGACAAAGGTGGATTTGATGTCAGAATGCACGTAATACTGTGCGTAATGAGTATGCTGGAGCAAGTCAAGAAAAATGGCGCGCCATGTGGCATATGCCTTCTCAGAGAGTTCCGTCTCAATGCCTGCTACAATTTGCGTGATGTCTGGCTCTTCCCCTACCTGGTATCGTAACAGGGCATCAGGGCGATGGGAGCTCCGGTACTCAAGAGGAATCCACAATCCCGGCTCTCGTCGCTGCTGCGCTTTGAAGCGTTCGCGGGTGGCCCGGTACAGGCGCTCACTTTCCCACTGGAACCCTGGACGTGATCTATACGTTTCCTCAACCAGTGCACGTGTTTCGTTCACCCAGAAGAGGTGATCCAGGTCCGAGTGGTACGGGTCCAAAAAGCGCACTGGCAGGTGCAGGTAGGACAACCCTTTCCGAGTGAGGTAGATCCACCCTGGTTCGTAATGACGGATCTTACAATAGTCCGCCAGATCCAGTTTTTGCCAGCGCTGGATCAGCGCATAGGTTCGACTTTCTGAAAGGGCCATCGGGTCCTGTGACTGGCTCTCCTGATGGCGTGCCAGGAGACTCTGAAGCTGATCAAATCGATAGGCTACCTGCTCTCCTATGAGACCCAAGATGATCTCATCTCGATGGGTCAATTGTGGATGTCCCTTATCAGAGCGTGCCTGTCTCCTTGAAGGGATATCGCTTGAAGATGGTAATGCATCCGTCATAGCTGTGTCCTTTCTTGATTTTGTTTCTGCATGGGTAAGAGATGTTACTTCCTATACAGGTACTGCCAGACCAATAGAATCTGATAGGACACTCGCAAGAGGAAGAAGAATTCTACATGGTAAGCAACTGGAACACCTCAAAATGCTCCGTGCGGGTATCTGTCTCGGGCCTCTTCTTACCTGCTCTCGGTGCATTGGCACGAGTCCCGGCTCCTCAGCGTATCCCCCGATAGAGCATTCTTGTGCTATCACCGGGGAATACCTCCTTCTGAGGAGCGTTAAGCGATCTTTCATAATGTCGGTTGCTCCCATTCCGGCTCCTGATGGTGCTCAACTGGCTCTGACAATTGCCGTTCCTGGATCTGTTCTGGTAAGGGTTCCTCTGGTAGAGCATCTTCCTGGGGAGGTCCTTCCTGGTGATGGGTACGGAGCCACTCGACACAGGTGGAGCGATGGACATGAGCCCGTTCGGCCAGCGCGCGCCCTGAAGGTTTTTTCCCTTCTGCCAGCAGCGATTGATATGCCAATTCCAATCGCTCCTGTAGTGGCGCTGCATCTGGTGCCGATTGCTCAAGCGTTCTGTCCAGTGGCTCTCGTGCCATTTCCAGATCCATCACCTGTTCCGTCGCAGGAGCTCCTGCGACCAATTCTGGCGCTTGAAGCACCTGGAAGCGGGGCTCCGAGCCACTCTGGAGGTCATGCCCTACAGGTGCATGTGGCCCCGTTGCCACTGGCGCTTTCCTGGATGGCTCCATCGCGAAGTCCAGCTCCGGTACCAGTTGAGCAGGTGGAACTGCTGACAGCCCTGACTCTCCCAGGATGGCCCCAGTACCGCTCGGTTCCGATGCCTGCTCCGATTGATGGATCTGGCGTTGCTGATCCATCAGCGGCTGAGGTGGCTCTGGCACATCCTTTGGTACCACCCGAGCAAACACGAGCTTCTTTGCCAGAATGCAGGCATTGAGAATCTGAGCCATCTCTTTGTTACTGAATTGTGAACAGAGCGATTGGATCGCAGTCTGTACCCGCGCCTCTTGAGAAGGTCCACCAGCAGGAGCCACAGAGGGCAATGATCTTGCTTCTGTTTTCGGCAACAGTGTCGCGAGCGGCAGGTCGCGTAACCGGCTCATCAGAATAAAGCCAATCACGGCGATGGCCCGCAGTCGGCTGAGTATCGCAATATTGATCCCTATCTGCACCATGGCGTCGCCTGTCGAGAGGTGTAAGGCGTGGCTCACAATGTCGATGGTGGTAATGGCTCCCGCGACCAGGGCCAGCAGCAGCGTCAACACACCGTAAAGCACCCCTCTGATCCACTCTTCTTGCTTGATGCACTGCCATGCGTAGGAGAGACTGACACCCAGGCTGCTGTCAATCGCGAGGGCCTGCGCCCAGGCCCATGCGATCGACACGTCAGGATGGGTCGCTAGAATGCTGCCATCCGTCAGGAAATTGGCCGTACTGACCACCAGGCCCGCCGCCAGCAGGACCTCCGATGTTTTGGCGACGAAGGTGAACAGGAAGCGCAAGGCCACTTCATACCAGTCCAGGGAGAGGAAGGTTTCCAGTCGTGAGTTCTGGCGCTTCATCATTGTGTCCTCCTTCTTCCCTCTTCCACGGGTTCCAAAGGCGTCTCATCCACCTCGTTGTCTTCATCGTGTTGATCATTGAGACGCCACCACCCGGTGGTGTGATCGAAGCGGAGTGGAATCTCTCGCTCATGCTCAATATCACGTCCGGTGATGAACAACGAGGCCTGACCTTCGCCGCGTTCCCGTTTGAGAATCAGGATGGCGTCGACCGCTCCAATCACCGCCGTGGAGCCCATCATCTCGTCGAGCACATCCTGGGCCTGGGTCTTGCGCAGATGGTGGATCGCCAGGATAGACAGATGAGAGGTGTCCGCAAGGTGCTTAAGCAGACCCAGGGACGCATAGTCTTCTTCATACTGCGAGCGCCCTTTCGTCCGGGGAGCCATTTTCGCCCAGGTGTCGATCACGATACACCGAAGCCGTGGGTGAGCCTGGATATAGGCTTCGAGTTGGGTCAGTCCTCCTTCGTCGAGTCTGGGCCACTGCGTCGCAAATGCGAGACCAGAGGGAACCGTGGGCATGGCTCCGAGCAATTGTCTGCTCCTGGCTTGCAAACGGCGCTCGGTATCTTCCAGGCCCAGGAAGAGCACCTCTCCATTGGCCGCTTGATAGGTATCGAAGAGAGATCCACCTGCGGCAATCGTGAGCGCCAGTGCCAGGGCCAGCCAGCTCTTTCCCTGCTTGGGCTTACCTCCCAGCAAGAGTAAGCCCTCTGGAAGCAGATCGGGAATGGTCCAATGCGCCTTTGCGTAGGGTTCCGCCAGCAATCCTTCCAGGGTCACGAGCGCCGGGAACACTGGCGAAGCAGCCGGTTCTGGTACAAGTGGAACTGGTTCAAAATGGTAAATCGGCTGAGCCTGATCCAGTGCCTGCTGAAATGCGGCCCGAAACCCCTTCCAGTCTCGCTGGTGCAGTTCGTTGGGATCTTTGGCATCAGGCAACGAGACCACCGATGCCGTTCCCTGCCAGCCCCAGGTCGTTAACAAACTGGCGATATCCTCGACGAATCTGGTCCCAGCAGCATCTGGCTCTCGCACCACATAGAGTCGCTCGATGCCTGCCAGGTGCTCCACCTGGAGCTTGTTGGCCATCTCCGCGCCAGGCAGACCAAGAGCTGGAAAGTGCTGGTACCACAGCGTCCAACAATCGCTTTCTCCTTCAACCAGAACCAGGAAGCCTGCCTGACGCGCTTCTTGCAGGCGTTCCAGTCCATACGGGGTGATGTCTCCTGGTCCCTTGTTCCACCAGGAGCCTTCTTTCGCTATGGAGGCAGTTCTGATCCGGTACCGAGGAGCAGGCGCTCCATCGAGCGTATAGTAAGGAATACGCAGCCCACGCGATTCTTCGATGATCCCCAGGTTACACAGAAACTTCCAGGGGAGCTTCTTGGCCTGAGCAAGATCCAACAGGGAGAGGATATGCCTGGTCGTTTCCTTCTGGCGTGGGGACGCCGCCGCATCAACGGGAAACAGGTCTGATGCCTGCAAACCCAACGCCTGGACGATCGACGCAAAGGGGCAGCCTGCAAAACAATGTAAGACGACCTGCCCATCTTTTCCCAACCCGATGCTCAGGCTCGGGGTGCGGTCATCATGCGATGGGCAACGAGCTGTCCACCCTTTGAGCGACTTGCGGACGCCGGACAGGCGTCCTAAGACGCGCTCGAGTTGCGGAGGAAACACGTCCTCGATGTCATCAGTCACCATGTGTCACCTTTCTTTCTTCGCTGGTCGCGAATAATTGAGATGTACATCTGTACGTCAGGACGTATACTCTTACGTCTCTCTGTGTACAGATGTACAGAGAAGAATACGCTCTCATGCTCTCCTGTGAGGAGATGCGAGCTTCAGTCCGACGCGCTACGGGTCCGTATCGTTCTTCTAGAAAATCCCTCTGTTGAAGGACGGCTGATTACTGCTCGTGTGCTCGTATCCACTCCTCTAGTGTCCGGCATGAGATGCGGACAGAACGTCCGATATGCACGGCAGGCAAGCGATCGCCTGCAGATGCGTTGATCAGCCTGTAGACCTGCGCTCGACAGATCCCCAGTCGTTGCGCGACCTGGGGAATCGAGAGCAGGGCCTCTCCACTCGATGGATCAGGTGATGGAGTCATGGCTTTCATCCTTTCTGCTCAGAAAATGGGTCCCGAGGCTTCATCGGTGGAACATGGCGAGGCTCCTGTAAAGAGAGCGTGCCATCAGCCATTTTCTGCAGCGTATGCAAGAGATGCTGTGCTCGTTGATCGGCGGGGGCCAATGAGCTGTCGTAGAATGGTGCCACGTCTTCTCGCGCCATCAGGTCGCACAACTGGGCATCTGCCAATGATAGACGGGGTCCACCGATCTCATAAGAGATGGGCTCCTTGACTCCCACATACAGCAGGAGCAGATCCAGCAGGGAATGCCCAACCAGCATGGGAACAGCAAGCCCATGTGTGCGGGCAGTGACATCGAACTGGATCTGAGCCAGCAGGAGATCGAAGGCAACGATGTAGCGTCCATCAATGCTGCTCTGGAGCTCGGACCACGCGACCTCTAATGAGGTCGGTGGAGTCGTGGTATTGGTTGCCTTTCCTATCGTATTCAGTTCTAGAATGTGCACATTTCCGTGCCAGCAGGGAGCAAAATGATACTCAAAGCGCGGAACTTCCGTTAGCTCCATCAAGACGATGCCTGTCAATTCCGGTCGGCCAGTCTCTTCGTTGACGATATCATCGGTCACCAGGACTAGTGGTTTCTGTGCAAGCACGTTCTGTGCGAGCCTGACGACTTCGATCCGTGGGACCTGTGGGAGAAACTTCAAGCGCAGAAAGAGACTTTGAAGCTTTTTCTTGACCTTACGAGAGAAAGCGTCTCCTGCCTGTATAGCAAGTGCGGCTAATGCGTCAAGCTGACTGGCGATGTCATCGACTTCCGCACTATGTTGTTCGATGGCATCGATGCCGAGAATGGTATGGCCTTGCTCCAACTGCTCAATCCGTTTGATCAGTGGGAGGAGTCGCTCTTCAAGTTTGTGTATGAGTTGGTTGTTCATGGGTAAGTGTTCTCCTTGTGAACATTTGGTATGACAAAAGACATAGGTGTTTTTCTAGATTGACTTTATTCTCCTTGGGAGAGGTGTGTTTTAGCCTCCTTTCGCGCTATTTGAAGGGAACACAGGTAATGTTTATACTCCGCTGTGATGAAAGGGGAGAAAACGCCTCTCCCTTGCCATAAATGAGAGTGATCTTTGTATTGTCTGGTTCCACTTCTTCTACTGCGTTAATATGTTGTAGCAGGAAGAGTAGAGTTCCCTCTGCTTCTAGAGCAAGTATAAATGAGGGGGGATTAAGAAGGAACGGCGTCTGGTAGATGTTCACCCGGCGTCTAGTAGACGCGGCGAAAAACACTCTTACCTTTGCTTGCCTGAAGATGAAAATTTGGATACAATCACAATGGAACACGTTGATATACTTGGAGTGAGATGCTAAAAAGGGGTAAGAGTAAACAGAAACGATGGCAGAAGACGAGACAACAACACCATTACAAGCAGAGCGAGAACAGCGCCAGTGGACGCAAGCAGAGGTGGCAGAAGCGATAGACGTTTCGACGGATACCTACAGTCGCTGGGAACGTGGGAAACAGATACCTGGAGCAGTCCATCGGCGGAATTTAAGTAAGCACTTTGGGGTCAAAGTGGATAGCTCGTGGTTTCGTAAAAAACATGATGAAACGACAGTTCCTGTGATGCCGTGGAATATTCCTTTCCTCCCTAATCCCTACTTTACGGCAGACGAACGTCTTCTTTCAGGCATCAGAGAGCGGCTGATGACCGTGCAAGAGAGTATTCATATTCTTTGTCTCTGTGGTTTAGGTGGCATTGGCAAAACACAAATCGCTCTTGAGTATGCTCACGCTTATCGCGCCACCTATCGCGCCGTGTTCTGGGTCAATGCCGAGACACAGGCGCAATTCGTCTCGGATCTGGTGAAGATTGCCTTTCTGCTGCGCGTTCCTGAAGCGAAAAAGCAGCAGCCGAATCAACGATATCTGGTGAATGAGGTCAAGCAATGGCTGCGAGAGCATTCAGACTGGTTACTCATTCTCGATAACATAGAGAGCGAAGTTAAGATAGAAAACGTGTTGATTGCTGTTGGGCAGCAAGGCCATATTCTTCTCACGACACGGGAGCAAGCTGTCGCTGATCTTACATCAAAATTTTTAGAAGTAGATGTCATGGCGCCGGAAATGGGAGCGTTGTTTTTGCTTCGTCGTGCTCGTCTACTTGAGTTAACTGATCCCCTCGAGAGAGGATCTGCAGGCGATCAGGGGTATGCACTGACTCTTTCTCGGCTTCTTGGAGGCCTTCCCCTGGCCCTTGAACAAGCCGGAGCCTATATTCACGAAACACGATGTGGCCTGGCTGGGTACATCCAGGAATACCAAACTTCTCGTTCCGAATTGCTGAACTGGCGTAGTGAACATAAGAATCTCTCTCTCGACTATGGAGAAACAGTCGCCACGACGTGGCTGATCTCATTCAAACGAGTTGAGCAGCAATCTCCTGCGGCATCAGAACTGCTCCAACTCTGTGCGTTTCTCTATCCCGATGCTATCCCCGAGGACATAACGCTAAAAGGTGGCCGTGCTGCCGGTGGTGAGCTGTACAACCTGTCTGAAAATGCGCTCGCATTTAATAGTGCGTGTGAAGTGTTGCTCAACTATTCGCTCATTCGGCGGAATGTCACTGGGAACATGCTTGCAATTCATCGCCTGGTGCAGGCAGCGCTTCAGGATCGCCTGGATGAGGATCAACAGAGAAAATGGGCAGAGAGAACGGTGCTTGCAATAGAACGAGTATTATCATCTGCTATCGGTGACGAGATTGAGCAATATCTTCCTCATGCTCGTCGATGTGCAAACCATATCAAACACTGGGATTTGAAAGGTGAGGAAGTGGCACATCTTCTCGAACAGGTGGCTGATGCCGTTTACGCTCGAGGATGGTATACGCAGGCAACTCCGTTATATCTACAAACCCTCGGCGCATTGCAAGAACTGCTAGGGGCAGATCATCCACACGTCATGCATAGCTTGCTGAATGTTGCACGCGTTCATATGGATCGTGGACTCTATGATTTCGCAGTACTGCTCTACCATCAAGCGCACAAAAAGTATGAAAGCGCCTTTGGGCCAGATCATCCAGTAACGATGCGTTGTTTAAGTTATCTAGCTCAGGCACTTTTGAAAGCTGGAAATGCCCAACAAGCAGTTGATATAGGGGCAGTCATATTGAAATGGCACCGGGAGCTACAAGAGCCAGAGTCGTCGGCGTTGGCGCTGACCCACCAGGTCAGCGCGATAGTTTCTGCTCTTGCCGGGAGAATCGATCTGGCGGAAGCCTATTATTTGAGTGCCATTCAAATCTATGAACGAGTACTGGGACTAGAGCATCCAGAGGTAGTAAGAAGCCTGATTGACCTGGGCATCTTCTACCTCCTCAATGATTACAATCTTCCAGCGGAGGAATACTTTCAACGAGCATTGGAGATACAACAGCGTATGTCAGCGATGGATCATCCAGAAACGGCGAGACTTTTAAGTGGGCTTGCGGAGAGCGCCTATCGCCAGAGAGCTTACTCGCGAGCAGAAGAGCTAGGCAAACAGGCGCTCGGCATTCGGCGACAAAAACTGGGATTCTATCACCCCACGATGGTAGAGAAGCTCCATGGCATCGCAGTGACCTTAGCCACTCAGAGAAAGGATGAAGAAGCAGAGCAGACGTTTCGTGAAGCCCAAACTATTGCGAAAGATGCTGGCGGAGAAGAATCGCCACAGTATCTCCAGGTCCTGCAGTCCTACACAGATTTTTTACAATCACGGGGACGATCCAGGGAAGCAGAGCCATATAAGCAACAGCTTGATAAGCTGTTGAAGCGTCTTGAGAGAGGTGAACGGCTCTTGTCATTTGAGCTGTCAGATGATGATGAAGAGGGCCCGTCAACGCGAGCCCGTATCTGGACATTGAGCTCAAATTAGTTCTAATAATACTAGAGATCGTTTCCAATAGCAAGTTTTCATTGACAAGTTAGCACAATTACTGTTTTCTTTGGCATCCTCAGTCGCACTTAATGGCAAACTAAAAATATAACTAGACAATATGTTATGCCTTAAATATACAAATTTCCCTCCCGCATCTTAATCAATAAATTATCAGTAAAAACTAGCAAGTTCTATCTATGGCGTTAGACTGTCCTTGAAGATGGATGGCTGTGTCAGAACAAATATGATGATAAAAAGGATCTTAAGAGGAAGCAAGCTCCATG
>Ga0137371_10000789_pt1 | contig 24241 bp, 20 predicted proteins | sample SagtaG_7_FD_104919 | JGI IMG/M metagenome (GOLD analysis project Ga0137371, IMG submission 104919) | Vadose zone soil microbial communities from Sagehorn Ranch, Mendocino, California, USA - Sage1_R_40_16 metaG | ecosystem: Environmental > Terrestrial > Soil > Vadose zone | place: USA...
ACCCGCTCCACCTGGGGGCGGCGGCTGAGCCACTCGGCGATGCGGCGGCCGCTCGCGTCGTGCTGGCGCATGCGCAGCGCCAGGGTCTTGGTGCCGCGCAGCGCGAGCCAGCAGTCGAACGGCCCCGGCACGGCGCCCGAGCCGTTCTGGATGAACCCGAGCCGCTCGGCGAGATCGTCCCGGTTCACGACGAGCATCCCGCCCACCATGTCGCTGTGGCCGTTCAGGTACTTCGTCGTGGAGTGCAGCACGATGTCGGCGCCAAGCTCGAGCGGCCGCTGGAAGCAGGGGGTAGCGAAGGTGTTGTCGACGACGAGCAGGGCGTGGGCGCGGCGCGCGATCTCGGCTGCGGCCGCCAGGTCGCACAGCTGCATCATCGGGTTCGTCGGTGTTTCGGCGTAGATCAGCTTGGTCTGGGGCGTCACCGCCGCCGCGAGCTGCTGCGGTTCCGCGCCGTCCACGAACGTGAACTCCAGGCCGAGACGCGCCCAGATGTGCGTCATCTGGCGGTGCGAGCCGCCGTACACGTTCTCACCGCTCACCACGTGATCGCCGGAGGAGAGCAGCTTGAGTACCGCGTCCAGCGCGGCGAGGCCCGAGCCGAAGGCGAACCCGTGGTGACCGCCTTCGAGCGCCGCCACGTTGCGCTCGAGCGCCTCGCGAGTCGGGTTGCGGGTGCGAGCGTACTCGTAGCCCTTGTTCCGGCCCAGCGCCTCCTGCACGTACGTCGAGGTCTGGTAGATGGGGGTCATGACGGCGCCGGCCAGCGGGTCGGGGATCTGCCCGGCGTGCACCGCGCGCGTGCCGAAGCGGTGGCTGAGGTCTCCCGTCGCTGCCTTGGTCATGGCGGGAACGTAAGGGCGCCTTTCGCGCCGAGCAAGCGACCACTACGTTAAGCGCACGATGCCGCAACCCAACGCGGTCAAGTGCCTGGTCGTGGACGACGAGCCGCGGCTCCGCCGCGTGCTCGTGCGGCTGCTCGAGGGCGAGGGCTTCACGTGCACGGAGGCAGGCTCCGGCACCGAGGCCCTGGAGATCATGCAGCACGACCCGGTGCCGCTCGTGATCTCCGACCTGCGGATGCCGCAGATGGACGGGGTCACCCTGCTTCGCGAGGTCATCGCGAAATGGCCCGACACCGCCGTCATCGTCGTGACCGCGGTGGCGGAGGTGGAGAGCGCAGTGGCCTGCCTGCAGCTCGGCGCGCTCGACTACGTCGCCAAGCCGTTCCATCTCGACGAGGTGCGGGCCCGCGTAACGCAGGCGCTCGACAAGCGCCGCCTGATCCTCGAGAACCGCATGTTCCAACGGGAGCTCGAGCAGCGCGTGCAGGAGCAGGCGCGCCGCATCGAGGAGTTGTCGCTCGAGCGACTGCAGGCGCTGGTGCACATCGTCGAAGAAAAGGACACGTACCTGCGGGGCCACTCGGTGCGCGTCGCGAACTACGCCGTCGCGATCGGCCGCGGGATGGACCTCGCGGCCGCCACGGTCGACATGATCGCGCTGGGCGCCGAGCTGCACGACCTGGGGAAGATCGGCGTACAGGAATCCGTGCTCCACAAGCCCGGGAAGCTCACCGAGGCCGAGTACCGGCACATCATGGAGCACCCGGTGATCGGCGCGCGCATCCTGGCGCCGCTGATGCGCGACGCCCCCGCCGCGCTCGCCATCGTGCGCTCGCACCACGAGCGCCTCGACGGCAAGGGGTTTCCCGACGGCCTGAAAGGGGGCGAGATCCCGCTCGAGGTGCGCGTCGTCACGGTCGCCGACTCGTTCGACGCGATGACGAGCGTGCGCCCCTACCGGCCGGCGCTCTTGGTGCCGAAGGCGTTGCGCGAGCTGGAAGAGGGGAAGGGGAGCCAGTTCGACCCGCGGGCCGTGGACGCCTTCCTCGCCGCCTTTCCGGACCAGGAGGCCCTCCCCGTCTCCGCCCCCGAGGTGCAGCCGCTACACCTTCCCCCGTCCCACCTGCAAGCCCGACGCGGTTGACGCGCGTCCGATTGAGGCGCCTCCGCCGCGTTCCTACGTTGCCGCCATGACCGACACGCTCATGGTCGGCGTCTCCGGCGTGCGCGGGATCGTCGGGGAGGACCTGACGCCGGACGTCGTCCGACGCTGGGCGGCAGCGTTCGGCTTCTGGGTGCGCGAAGGGACGAGAGACGGGGGACGGGGGAGGGGTCCGTCCGACCGTCCGACTGTCCGACCGTCCGTCGTCGTGGGCCGCGATTCGCGTGAGTCCGGGGCGGCGTTTGCGAAGGCCGTGGCCGACGGGCTGACGGCGGTCGGCTGCGATGTGATCGACGTCGGCCTCGCCCCGACCCCCACCATCCAGCTCGCGGTGGAGCATCATCGGGCGGGCGGCGGGATCGCGATCACCGCCAGTCACAATCCCATCGAGTGGAATGCGCTAAAATTCATTGGACCGGACGGCATCTTTCTGGACGGACAGGCCGGGGAGCGGGTCCAGAAACTGGCGGTGGAAGGCCCGGGACGGGGGAAGAGGGAAGAGGGAAGCGTCACCGCCGATCCGGGCGCGGTTGAGCGGCACCTCGCGGCCGTTCTGAAGCTTCCGGCGGTCGATGTCGAACGGATCCGGGCGCGGCGGTTCAGAGTGGCGCTCGATGCCGTGCGCGGGGCGGGCGGGCCGGTGATGCGGGCGCTGCTCGAGCGGCTGGGATGCGCGGTGGCGGGGATCAATCTCGAGACGGACGGCCAGTTCCCGCGACCGCCGGAGCCCGTGCCCGAGAACCTGGCGGAGCTGAGCTCCCTGGTGCGGAGCTGCGGCGCTGACCTGGGCGTCGCGGTCGATCCCGATGTGGATCGGCTGGCGATCGTGGATGAGCGGGGCGCACCGATAGGGGAGGACTATACGCTGGCCTTTGCAGTCCGCGCCGTTCTAGGGAAGAAGGAAGAGGGAAGAGGGAAGGGTACGACGGTTGTGTGCAATCTCTCGACGTCGCTTGTGGTAGAGGATGCCGCTCGCGAGTGCGGGGCCGAGATCGTGCGTACCCCAGTGGGCGAAGTCCACGTGGCGCGGAAGCTCAAGGAGCTTGGCGCGCCGATCGGGGGGGAAGGGAACGGAGGGGTGATGTACCCGGCGCTGCACGTGGGTCGCGACGCGCCGGTGGCGGCGGCGCTGGTGCTCGCGCTGCTGGCGGGCGGCCGTCGGGTCGGCGACGTGGTGGCGGCCGCGCCGCGCTATACGATTGTGAAGGCGAAAGTGGAGCGGGGAGCAGGGAGCAGGGAGCAGGGGCTCGAGCGGGTATACGGGGAGCTGCGGCGCCGGTTCGCGGACGCGCAGGTGGACGTGCAGGACGGCCTGCGGCTCACGTGGCGGGACCGCTGGTTGCACGTGCGGCCGTCGAACACCGAGCCGATCATCCGGCTCATCGCCGAAGCGCCGACGGGCGCCGCGGCGCGGCAACTCGTGGACGAAGGACGACGACTATGTGCGGCATCGTAGGCTACACCGGGCCGCGGGACGCGGCCCCGCTGCTGCTCGAGGGGCTGAAGCGGCTCGAGTACCGCGGCTACGACTCGGCGGGCATCGCGCTGGTCGCGGACGGCCGCATCGAAGTGCACAAGGCCCCGGGCAAGATCAGCGTGCTCGAGAAGGAGCTGGGGAAGACGCTGCCGCTGGGCCACAGCGGCATCGCCCACACGCGCTGGGCCACGCACGGCGCGCCCAACACCGTCAACGCGCACCCGCACACCGACTGCGGCGGCACGCTGGCGCTGATCCACAACGGGATCATCGAGAACGCCGGGTCCCTGCGCACCGCGCTCACGAAGCGGGGCCATGTGTTCCGTTCGGAGACCGACACGGAGGTGCTGGCGCACCTCATCGAAGAGCATCTCGCGAACGGGACCGCCCTGGTCGAGGCGGTGGCGGGGGCGCTGCACGAGGTCGAGGGCACCTACGGGATCGCCGTCGTCTCGACCCGCGAGCCCGACACCATCGTCGCGGCGCGGCGTGGCTCGCCGCTGCTGGTGGCGATCGGCACGGGGGAGAACTTCGTGGCGTCGGACGCGGCGGCCGTGCTGGCGCACACGCGCTCCGTCGTGTACCTGGACGACGGCGAGATCGCCGTGGTGCGGCCCGCCGAGTACCGCATCCTCGACCTCGACGCGGTGGAGAAGAAGAAGGCGGTCACCCGGGTGGACTGGGACCTCGGGACCATCGAGCGCGGCGGCTTCGCGCACTTCATGCTCAAGGAGATCATGGAGCAGCCGGAGAGCCTGCGGAACACGCTGCGCGGCCGGCTGCTCGAAGAGGACGGCACCGCGAAGCTCGGCGGGCTGAACATCGAGGACGAGCGGCTGCTCCAGGTGAACCGCATCGTGTTCACCGCCTGCGGCACGTCGTGGCATGCGGCGCTGATCGGGGAGTACATGATGGAGGAGCTGGCGCGTATTCCCTCCGAGGTGGAGTACGCCTCCGAGTTCCGCTACCGCAATCCCATAGTGGACGAGCACACGCTGGTGGTGGGGATCTCGCAGTCGGGGGAGACGGCAGACACCCTCGCCGCGCTGCGCGAGGCGAAGCGGCGCGGGGCGCGCACCCTCGGGCTCGTGAACGTGGTCGGCTCGACCATCGCGCGGGAGGTGGACGGCGGGATCTACCTCCACGCCGGGCCCGAGATCGGGGTCGCCTCCACCAAGGCGTTCACGAGCCAGATCGCCGCGCTGGCGCTGCTCACCCTCAAGATGGGCCGGCTGCGCGCGCTGTCGATCCTCCAGGGGCGGGAGGTCGTGCGCGCCCTGGGCCGCTTGCCGGACCTCGTGGAGCGGGTGCTCGCCCGGGCGCCGGAGGTCGAGCGTATCGCCGAGCGGATGATGCGCGCGCAGAACGTGCTGTACCTGGGGCGCGGCTACAACTTCCCCGTGGCGCTCGAGGGCGCGCTCAAGCTCAAGGAGATCTCCTACATCCACGCCGAGGGGTATCCCGCGGCCGAGATGAAGCACGGGCCGATCGCGCTGATCGACGACCTCATGCCGGTCGTGTTCATCGCCCCGAGGGACGCGGTGTACCAGAAGGTCGTCTCCAACGTGGAAGAGGTGAAGGCGCGGGGTGGGCGCGTGATCGCGGTCGTCACCGAGGGCGACACCGGCCTCGCGAAGCTCGCCGACCAGAAGATCGAAGTCCCCGAGACGCTCGATCTCCTTACGCCCGTGCTCACGGTGCTGCCACTGCAACTGCTCGCGTACTACATCGCAGTGCGGCGGGGGTGCAATGTCGATCAACCGCGCAATCTCGCGAAGAGCGTGACAGTAGAGTGAAGCGTTACACGTTGCACGTTGCACGTTGCACGACAGAGTGTACGCGCTCCGTGGAACGTGCAACGTGGAACGTGCAACGGGGTGGAGTGGGGCGGTGAGAGTGGTGCTCCAGCGCGTCTCGCGCGCCGTGGTACGCGTCGCGGGTCGCGTGACCGGGCAGATCGGGAAGGGGTTCGTCGTACTGGCCGGCTTCGCCCCGGCCGACACCGAGGAGAGCCTCGCCTGGATGGCGGACAAGGTGCTCGGCCTGCGGGTGTTCGGGGATGCCGAGGGGAAGATGAACCTGGCGCTGGCGGACGTGGGCGGAGCGGTACTGGTCGTTTCGCAGTTCACGCTGTATGGCGACGTGCAGAAGGGCCGGCGGCCGAGCTTCGTGGACGCGGCGCCGCCCGAGGTGGCGATTCCGCTGTACGAGCGGTTCGTGGCGCTGCTCAGGGAGCGGGGAGCGACGAGCGGGACCCGCGTGGAAACGGGGGAATTCGGTGCCATGATGGAAGTGGAGCTGGTGAACGACGGCCCCGTCACCCTGATCCTCGAGCGATGAATCCCATCGTCCTCGCGAGCGGCAGCCCGCGGCGTCGCCAGCTGCTCGAAATGCTGGACCTCGCGTTCCGCGTCGTGGTGCCCGAGGTGGACGAGGCGCGCGCCCCGGCCGAGCTGCCCGAGGGCTACGTCACCCGGCTGGCGCGCGAGAAGGCGGCGACGGTGGCGGCGCGCGAGGCCGGCGCGGTGGTGCTGGCGGCGGACACCACGGTGGTGCTGCGGGGGCACATCTTCGGAAAACCTGCGACGCCCGAAGAGGCCGCACGCATGCTGCGCCGGCTCCAGGGCCGCAAGCACCAGGTGATGACCGCCGTGGCCGTAGCACAGAACGGACGGCTGGAAGACGCACTCGACGTGACCGACGTGACCTTCCGGTCGCTGTCGCACGACCAGATCGCCGCGTACGTGGCCACGGGCGAGCCGCTCGATAAGGCCGGGGCCTATGCGATCCAGGGCAAGGGCGCCGCGCTGGTGGAAGGGATCCGCGGGGACTTCTTCGGCGTGATGGGACTGCCGCTGCACCTCGCGCTCGAGCTGCTCGAGCGGTTCGGGGTGCCTTACCGCTTCACCCGGTAGATCAGAAGGCCACCGCGGTGTGGCCCTGGTCACATCGTCGGGCGGTAGCGAGGCCGTTCCGCACGAGCGGGGTCAAAACGGCCCGGTGGTGTGTTGCGCGTCACACGCTGCACCCATCCTCACGTTGTAGATTGTTGCGTCCTCGCATCACCAGGTCCGGGGAGCCGTCGCCGTGCTGCGGTCGGCTTAGCTGTCGGGAGTCGCAGCACGTGGAGGTATATCGCTGTGCCGCGGATGAGTGTGATCGCGATCTCCGCGGCGTTCAGTCAATTCTGGAACGAGCTCGCCGCCGACCTCGACATCGCCGTTGACCCCCTCGGCCCTACGGACGCGGTCACCCCGCGACCCGACACCGTCGCGATCGTCGTCGCGGCGGGCGGCGCGGAGCGGGAGGCGATCGAGTGGCTCGAGAGCCATGCGGTTCCGCGGGGACTGCCGGCGCTGGTCGTGGGCACCGATCCCGGGCGGCGCACGGCCATGCAGCTCTTGGCCCGCGGTGCAAGCGACTACTTCGCCCTGCCGGACGACCTCGAGATCTTCCGCAATGCGGTGGCCGCCGCGGTCAACCGAGGCCGCACAGCCGCTGCAGCCACCTCGACCGGTGACGGGGACGCGTTCGCCGGCATGGTGGGAGAGAGCAAGGCGATCAAGGACGTTCGGGCTCGAGCAGCCCGGCTGGTGCCGTACCGGAACGCGCGCGCCCTGATTCTCGGGGAGACCGGGACCGGCAAGGAGGTCCTCGCACGAGCAATTCACGCTGGCGGACCGCGCCGCCGCGCCCCCTTCGTCGCCGTGAACTGCTCGGCGTTCCCGGAACACCTCATCGAATCGGAGCTGTTCGGTCACGAGCGGGGCGCGTTCACCGACGCGTATGCCGCCAAGCCGGGATTGTTCGAGCTAGCGGACGGCGGCACGCTGTTCCTGGACGAGATCGGTGACCTACCCCTCAGTCTGCAGGCCAAGCTGCTGCGCGTGCTGGAGGACAGACAGATTCTCCGGGTCGGCGGGACGAAGCCGCGGGTCGTTGACGTCCGCATCCTGGCCGCGACCAACGAGCATCTCGCGGAGCGGGTGCGCGAGGGAAGCTTCCGAGAGGACCTCTTCTTCCGCTTGAGCACGGTCGTGCTCAGCCTGCCGCCCCTGCGGGAGCGCGATGACGACGTCATCCTCATTGCGGACGAGTTGCTCAGACAGCTCGGCGCGGAGCACGGTCTGCCTGTGCCGCCGTTGACGGAGGACCTGCGCTGCCGGCTTCGTGCCCATCCGTGGCCCGGAAACGTCCGCGAACTGAGGAACGCGCTGGAACGGGTGTTGCTGCTGTCGCCGGCTGGCGAGCTGCGCGCCGACGAGCTCCTGCTCCCCGCCGAGCCACGCGGACAACGCGACGGACCGATTCCCTTCCCCGGACCGCTGCTCGAGATCATGACCGCCGCCGCCTGCGCGACGGTCAGGCTGTGCGGCGGCAACCGCAGCGAGGCCGCTCGCCGGCTCGGGATCTCTCCCCGGCGGCTGCGGCGTCTGCTGAACGGCGGCCAAGAGGTGGGCCCGGATCTGGACGAAGACGACCTGCTTGAGCCGATGGCCGTTGCGATCGAGCGTCCCGACCGGTCCTCGATAAGACCGTGGGGTGGATCGCGCAGACGAGTTACGCGGCCGCTCGATTGACGGTGTGCGTCCTCAAGAGCCGCCGCCCGCCGCAAGAGCCAGCCTTCCGTAGTTCGTAACGACCCACCCCGGGGGACAGAACGACCCTAGCGGGCTGACCCCGGTATCGGGGCCTCGCCTGCAACTCCTGACAGAGCAACGGGCTCGGGCGAAGCCGCCGAGCCGGAACACTTCCTGCTCAAGCGAGCGGTCGAAGGCTCGGCGTCCTAGACCGCCCCCTGAGTAGGAGCAAGCGCCCATGAAGCTCCCGCGTACGTTGTTCTCTATGCTGCTCGTCGCCGCGGCGGCGGCCGCCTCGAGCTGCGGCGATCCATCACCGGTCGGAGTTCGCCTGTCGAGCAGCATCTCCACCACGACATCCACCACTACGTCCGGCTTGGCCTTCTGTCCGCAAGCGTACGACTCGGTGACTCAGGTGATCGGACCTCAGGGGGGGCTGATTGCCGTAGGCCCGCACTACTTCTGGGTCGATTCGCTGGTGCTCAGCGACACGGTCAGCATCACCGCCGTCGCGCCGACGGACACCGTCAGATGGGTTCGCTTTCAGCCCGAGGGCCTGCTCTTCCCGGCCAACGGCGTGGACGGCTACCCGGCGGGGGCGCTTCTCTACACCAGTTACCGGGACTGCGACCTGATACCGAGTGGTACCCTCCGCATCGCCCAGGTCGACGACTCGCTCAGGATCCTTGGCTACCTCGAATCAGTCTCCAAGGGGAAAAAGAAGTCGTGGAGTCACGGCAGCCAGTATGTCTATGGGTGGCTGCCTCACTTCTCCAGCTATGCCGTGTCCTGGTGAGACTCGCATCACGCCCAAACCCTCGGACGACAGGAGTTTCCGCCTTATGAGGTCCAATCATCTCCGCTGCTCCGCGCTGCTCGTCGCCATGGCTGCGGTCGTTGGCGGCTGCGGAGACCGGACGGCGACGGCACCCACGCCCATCGGTGCACCCCAGGCGTCGCTGATCGGCAACCTGTTCGGCCTCGTCGACTCCTGCTCGTCACTACCCAGCGCGACGGTGAGTCAGACGATCGGGCGCCAGGGCGGCGTCATTGCGATCGGCCCGGACACGCTGAGGATTCCGCCGAACGCGCTCAGCAAGCCGGTGACGATCCGGGCGTCGCTGCCGGCCGGGTATTTCGTCAACATCGTCCTGTTTCAGCCCGATGGGCTCCGTTTCCATAAGCCCACCACGCTGACGATGGGGTACTCGAACTGCAACTTGCTCAGTTTCCTACCGCTGGAGATCGCCGTGGTGACCGACGACCTCCAGGTCATCGAGTACCTCCAGTCGACGGACAACAAGCGGGCCAAGACGGTCACCGGGGCGGTGCAGCACTTCACCAACTACGCGCTCTCGTGGTGAGGGTCGCATGATAAGCGTCGTAGGTTGCTGGAGCTCCCCTAAGGAGTGCGCGCTCATGAAGCCGACGCGTTTCTTGCTCGGAGCCCTGTTGGTCGGGGCGGCCACCGTACTGTTGAGCTGCCGCGAACCGGGGCCTGCCGCTCCCGACCTCGGCGGCCCCGGGCTGGAAGCCAGCCAGCGCAACTCGGGCGGCGCGCCGACCGGCCTGCTGGAGTGCCGGCCCCTTGCCTACGACTCGGTCACCCAGCTGGTCGGACGATTGGGCGCGGTGCTGCGCGTGAGCAAGCACACCCTCTTGATTCCGCCCCTCGCGCTCAGTCGCCCCGTGAAGATCACGCTCGTCGTCCCGTCGGATACCGTGAACGTGATCCAGTTCCAGCCAGAGGGGCTCGTCTTCAACGTGCCCCTCCGGCTCACGATGAGCTACGTGAACTGCAACGTCGGGATGTCTACGGACCCGAGGAAGGTCGCGTACACCAACGACTCGCTCGCGATCCTCGAGTACGAGCCCTCGGTGGACGACGCCGTTGGGAAGAAGGTCACCGCGTCCGTGACCCATTTCTCAGCTTATGCCGTCTCCTGGTAGGGAGAACATCGTGCGCCCTTCACCCGCCCGTCTGTCGCTCTCGGCGCTCTTCGTCGGCGCCATGGCGGCAACCTCGAGTTGTGGAGATCGCACGACGACCGGCCCCGCGCTCCAAGCGTCCGTGAGCACCGTGGCGAGCGGCCCCGCGTCACGGAACGCCCTGCGCAGCGTGCGGTGGGGCACCGGGCTGCTGCGCTGCCCCCAAGTACCCTACGCGTCCGAGAGCCTGACCGTGGGCCGCAGGGGGGGTAAGCTCGACGTGGGACCGGTCGTGCTCGCGGTCCCGCCGGGCGCGCTCGCGGATACGGTGACCATCACGCTCGAGGTGCTCTCGGATACGGTGCGCGCCGCCCGGCTCCGGCCGGAAGGGCTCGTGTTCCGGAAGCCCGTCTACCTCATCATGAGCTATGCCAACTGCCAGACCTTCGGGAGCAAGAAGCCAAGGCGCATCGCCTACACGAGCGACGAGTGGGTGGTACTCGAGTACGTGCAGTCGCGGGACCACCACAAGTCCAAGAAGGTCGTCGGGCAGCTCGACCATTTCTCCAACTACGCGCTCTCGTGGTGAGGATCCCGTGACTGTTCTCGCCGATCCCCGCGCCGCCGACTTGCTGCGCGACGCGCGTGCCCGAGAACGCGCCGGGTGCGTTGCCGAAGCGATCGCCCGTTACGAAGCGGTGGTTGCGCTGGCGGAGCAGGCGGACGACCACGCGGTGCTCGCCGAGGCGCTGCGGCGGCTCGCCGTGGTGCGCCACCATCGGGGCGACTCGGCGCAGGCACGTGAGTTGTGCCGGCGGAGCTACGAGGTGGCGCGGGCCATGGGGGACGATCTGCTCACCGCGGAAGCGCTCAACTCGCTCGGCTGCCTGGACGTGGCCACGGGTGCCCTGGACGACGCCCGCCGGGCGTTTCTTGCGGCGCTGGAGCTCGGGCGTCAGAGCCGCGACCTGTGCGCACGGGTGGAGCGGAACCTCGGGATCGTGGCCAACATCCACGGCGACCTCGACGAAGCGGTGGCGCGGTATGCCCGCTCACTGGAAGAATCGCAGCGTGCGGGAGACGAGCATGGCTGTGCCCTGGCCTACCACAACCTCGGGATGGTGAGCGCGGACCGCGAGCTGCTCGATGAGGCCGACCGCTATTTCACGCGGAGCCGCGAGATCGCCGAGCGCGCGGGCCACGTGCACCTGCAGGGGCTGTGTCTGCTGAACCAGGCCGCCAAGGTAGACGTGGCGCGCCAGCAGTTCGAGGACGCGCGACGGAACGCGGAGGCCGCGCTGAGCATCTTCGATCGGCTGGGTGCGGGAGCAGAGAAGGCCGGCGCCTATCGGGTGATCGGCGTGGTCTACCGCGAAACCGGCCGGCTGGCGCTCGCCGAGTCGCGCCTTCGCTCGGGCGTAGAGCTCGCCGTCGCCGCGGGCTCGGTCCTCAACGAAGCAGACGGATCCCGCGAGCTCGCGCTCCTCTACCAGGCGATGGGCCGGAACCAGCAAGCGTTGGTCCTGCTCAACACCGCCCACCGGCTGTTCCGCCGGCTGGACGCCTGGCGCGACCTGGTCCACGTGGCCGGCAAGGTGGCGGAGCTCGAGAGCACTTACCTGGCCGTCGTGCGCGAGTGGGGCCAGTCGATCGAGTCGAACGACAGCTACACGTTCGGCCATTGCGAGCGCGTCGCGCACAACGCCGTGGCGGTGGCGCGGGCCCTGGGGCTCGACGCTCAGGTGCGCACGACCATTCGCCTCGGCGCCTACCTCCACGACGTCGGCAAGGTGCGCGTCCCGCACGAGATCCTGAACAAGCCCGGGCCACTCAGCGCGGAAGAATTCGAGGTAGTCAAAATGCACCCGGTCTGGGGCATTGACCTCCTCGCAGGCGTCGAGTTTCCCTGGGACTTGAAGCCTGTCCTCCGCTGGCACCATGAACGATACGACGGGACCGGCTATCCCGATCGGCTGCGCGGCGACGAGATCCCGATTGCCGCTCAAATCGTCGGGGTCGTGGACGTGTACGACGCGCTGACCAGCACGCGGGCATACCGCCCGGCGCTGTCGCCGGCGCAGGCGCTGGCGGAGATCACCCGGGAGCAGAGCGCGTGGTCCCCGCGGGTGTTTGTGGGATTCATGGCGGCGCTGCCCGAGTTGTCGCGGGAGGAAAGTCGTGGAAAGAGCGTTCACCAGACCGCAGGCTCCGAGCGAGCCGCGTGATGGGGGGGGAACTGAGATGACACGTCGCCCGTGGTTGCCGCTCGCGGTCCTGCTCGCCTTCGCGGGATGCCGAGACGCGACGGCGCCGATCCACCAGGAGCGTACCGCAGGTCCGCAATTCACGAGGACGGCGGTGGCGAGCGACACGACCGCGCCGCACATCCTGCAGCAGTCCCCGGCCGCGCCGCTACTCGCGACCTACCGGACGTCGTTCTGGGGCAGACGGGGAACACAGACGACGGTCTTTGTGAACTACCGCCCCGCCGCGGGGCAGTCACAAGGTGATCCGTTCCTGCGCTTCAAGATCCCCATCAACGGTCTGGTCGCCGGCGCCGGTGGCGTGCTGTTGAGCAGGGGCGACTCGGTCCTCATCACCCTGACGATCGATTCGGTCTCCTTCCACGTGGACTTTCAGCCGTCCGGGGTGCTGTTCTCCAAGTCTTCCCCGGCTGTGCTGGCCATTTGGTATCAAGACGCGAATCCGGATCTGAACGGCGATGGGGTGGTGGACGCCACGGACCAGGCCCTGAAGCGGCAGCTCGCCATCTGGACCCAGCAACCGAGGGACGCCTGGAAGCAGTTGTCCACGAAGAACGACACGACGCAGCAATACGTCGCCAGTCAAGTGTACCATTTCTCCTCGTACGCCGTTTCGTGGTAGGCGAGGGAGGCACACCATGCAAACGTCATCACTCGTAGTCGATAAGGCCCAGCGGCTCGCCGCGGCCGGACATTACGCGGAGGTGGTGGAATACCTCAGCGGCAAGATGCGAAGCGAGCTCAAGGATTCGCCGAGCCTCGCGTTGCTGTACGGGACCGCGCAGGCGTGGCTGGGGCATCACGATGAAGGACGCCAGTGGCTCGATGCGGCGCTGGACGAGGCGCGCAAGCAGCAGGACCCGGCGGTCGAGCGCCGCGCCGTCAATGCCCGGGGCGCTACGGCTCTGGTCAGCGGGCGGATCGACGAGGCAGCGGACTACTTCACCCAGGCCTTGATGCTCGCGAGCCGGGACGGTGACGTCGCCATGACGGGTCGCTGTTCCAACAATATGGGGATCATCAGTCACCTGCGGGGCCGCCATGCGGAAGCGATCGGATCGTGGCAGATCGCCGTCGCGGCCTTCGAGCGGGCGGAGCTGCCGCAGGGTGTGGCGGAGTGTCGCCACAACCTGGGCATCGCGTATCGGGAGCAGGGGGCGCTCGATCAGGCGCTCGCCGAGGCCGACCGGGGCGTGGCGGACGCCGAAGCCGCCGGGGATGACACACTCCGGGCGATGGCGCTGCGGGGGCGGGCGGAAATCCGGCTGGCTCGCGGCGAGCTAGGGCTGGCGCGCCTCGAGCTGGAGCGGGTTCGGGAGGCGCGCGTCCGCGTGCCCGACCCCGCTGGGGAGGCCGAGGACCTGCGCGTCACGGCGGGGGTGCTGGCAGCGGAGGGCAAGCTGGTCGCGGCCGAGCGGACGCTGCGCGAGGTGATCGCGCAAGCCGAGGGGCAGGGGCGACCGCACCTGCTGGCCGAGGCGACGCGGGATCTGGCGGTAGTGCTGCGCCAGATCGGGCGAAACGCTGAAGCCCGGGGGGCTGCGCGGACGGCCAAGGCGCTCTTCTCCCAGCTCGGGGCGGAGGCCGAAATCCGGAATCTGGCCCGGCGCGACTGGGATGACGATTTCGCGGCCGAGCTACGCCGGTCACTGGAGCCGCTCCATGACGCGCAGGCGTTGGCCGATGCGGGGCGCTACGCCGAGCTCGTGACCTACCTGGCCGCCCGGCCGCAGACCGAACTGGACCAGTCTCCGATGCTGGCGCTGCTCTGCGGCATCGGGCACAGCCGACTGGGGCGCCTGGACGTGGGCCGGCAATGGGCCCGGGCCGCGCTGTCGCGGGCGCAGGCGGTGGGGGATCGGACGCTGGAAGTGCGGGCGCTCAACGTGTGCGGCGTCATCGCGCTGGAGCGCGGCGGCATCAGCGAGGCTACGCACTTCTTCGCGCAGGCGCAGGAAGAGGCGATGCAGAACAACGACATCGCCACGGTCGGCCGGGTCGCCAACAATCTCGGTGCCATCGCGCACCTACAGGGGGACTACGGCAGCGCAGTCGGCGCGCACACCCGCGCGATTGCGGCGTGTCAGAAGGCCGGCTACGGTCGCGGCGTCGCCGAGTCGCAGCATAATCTCGCGATCGCGTACCGCGAGCAGGGGCAGTTGGACGAAGCCATGGAGGCCGCGGACGCGGCGGTGCAGGAGGCGGAGCGGCTGGGCGATCACCAGCTCAAGGCCCAGGCCATCGCCGGACGGGCGGAGATTCGGATCGCTCGGGGTGAGGCCGACCTTGCCATTCGGGAAGCCGAGTACGCGCTGGTGGCGCACCGCGAGCTGCGGGACGCCGTCCGCGAGGCCGAGGACCTCCGGATCCTGGCTGTGGCGTTGGGCAACGCGGGCAGGACAAACGAGGCGGGAGCTATGCTCCGCGAGGTCATCGAGCGCGCGACGGAGCACGACCGGCCGCTGCTCGTCGCGAGTGCCCAACGTGATCTCGCGCCCGTCCTCGCCCGCCAGGGCGATGTCGCGGCGGCGCGAGGAGTGGCACAGGCGGCCCGCGCGACGTTCGAGCGGCTGGGGGCGACTGCGGAGATCAGGAAGCTGGACGCGGTGCTGGCGCAGCTCCAGGCCGACTGATCCCGGCGGCGTGCCCTACCGCTTCAGGCGGTAGACCGGGATCTTCTTCGACTTCCCCTTGACTCGGATCGGCTCGAGGGGATCGACCTTCGGGGGTTGCTTGAGCTGCTGGTAGAAGGGTTCCGAGATGAGGATCTCGTTGGCCCCCGCGGTGTCGCAGAGGCGCTTGGCGGTGTTCACCGCGTCGCCGATGACGGTGTACTCGAGGCGGCGGTCCGACCCGATGTTGCCCGCGAACACCTCGCCGAAATTGATCCCGATGCCGATGCCAAGCTCCTGCCGGCCCTCCTCCTTCCACTTCGCGTTGAGCTTCTCGAGGGCGGCGAGCTGATCGAGCGCGCATTGCATCACGCGGTCGGCGTCGTCTTCGTGGGCGATGGGCGCGCCCCACAGCGCCATCATGGCGTCACCCATGAACTTGTCGAGCGTGCCGCTGTGCTCGAACACGATCTCCACCATCTCGGTGAAATACTCGGTGAGGAGCGTGGCGATCTCGTCGGGACCCATGGCCTCGGACATGGGCGTGAAGCCGCGGATGTCCGAGAAGAAGATGAACACCGGGCGCTTGCGGCCGCCCAGCTGGACCGCGCCCTCCTGCTGCGCGATCTGCGCCGCGAGGTTCGGGGCGAAGTAGCGCTGGAAGTTGGAGAGCACGAGCGCCTCGCGCCGCAGCCGCTCGGAGCGCTGCGAGTTCTCGATCGCCACCGCGGCGAGCGAGCCGAAGGCGATCAGGAACTTCAGGTCGTCGTCCGAGAAGGAGTGGGTCGCGGTGAGGTTGTCGACGTAGAGGATCCCCAGGACTTTCTGGTCGGTGCCCATCAGCGGCGTGCACATGGCGCTGCGCACGCTCTGGATCAGGATCGACTTGCCCTTGAACCGCTCGTCCGCCGCGGTGTTGTCGGACAGAATCGCGACGCGATCCTCCACTACCCGCCGGGCGATCGACTGCGGCACGTGCTTCGAGGCCGACGACTGGGCCGTGCGGCCGCGCGAGATGCGCGGCACCAGCTCGCCCGTCTGCTCCTCGAGCAGCAGGATCGAGACCCGGTCCACGTTCATCACCTGGAAGGTGAACTCGACGATCTTGTCGAGCAGCCGGTCCAGCTCCTGCTGCTTGGACAGCTCCTTGGAGATCTCGAGCAGCAGCTCGAGCTTCTTCTCGCGCAGCTCCTCGAGCGACTGCGCGGTGACCTTCAGGTGGGACGCGCCCGACGGGGACGCGGTCACGATCGCCGGCACCCCGCCCGACACGCTCACCGGCATCTGCCGCACGATGGTGCCGGCCGCGGCCCCCCCTGCCCCCGCTGCCCCGCCTGCCGCTCCCCTCAACCCCGGAAACTCGGCCGAGACCGACGGGACGACCTGGGGGCGCGGCGCCGGGGCGATGACCTCCTTCACGCGGAACGCGACCTTGCCGAAGGTGATGACGTCGTTCTCGGCGGCGACGGCTTCCGTGACGCGGGCGCCGTTCAGGAACGTGCCGTTCGACGACCCGACGTCCTTGATCTTGACGCCGCCGTCGGTGAGGGAGAGCTCGGCGTGGCGGCGGGAGATAGTGGGGTCGTAGATCGGCACGTCGCTCGTGACCGCGCGTCCGACGACGACGGTGCGTCCGGGCTGCAGGTCGATGGACTGCTCGCCCGTGGTGCTCAGCAGCTTAAACACAAGCCCAGAATATACTTCAGCCCCCCGCCTTGGCGAGAGCGAGGGCCTTGAGGACCGCCTGCGCCTTGTGCTCCGTCTCTGCGAACTCACGCGCGGGATCGGAGTCCGCCACGATGCCGGCGCCGGCCTGCACCACCACGCGATCGGGGAGGACCAGGGCCGAGCGGATCGCGATCGCCGTGTCGAGGTTGGTCGCGCCCCAGCCGACGTAGCCCACCGCGCCGGCGTACGGGCCGCGGCGCTCGGGCTCGAGCTCGTCGATGATCTCCATGGCGCGCACCTTGGGCGCGCCTGTCACGGTGCCCGCAGGGAAGCACGCTTTCAAGACATCGAGCGCGTCGTAGCCGCCGCGTAGCTTGCCGCGCACCTCGCTCACGATGTGCTGGACGTGCGAATAGCGCTCGACGGCGAGCAGGTCGGTGACGCGCACCGAGCCGAACTGCGCCACGCGTCCCACGTCGTTCCGCCCCAGGTCGACGAGCATCATGTGCTCGGCGCGCTCCTTCTCGTCGGCGAGCAGGGCGCGGGCCAGGGCCTCGTCTTCTTGCTGCGTCGCGCCGCGCGGCCGGGTGCCCGCGATCGGCCGCACCGTCACCTCGCCGCCTTCCACGCGCACCAGCACCTCGGGGGAGCTGCCGACCAGCGCGAAGTCGTCGAGCGCGAGATAAAACAGGTACGGGGCGGGGTTCAGGGCGCGGAGGTAGCGATACAGCAGTAGGGGATCGACGGCACCCGGCGCCTCCTGGCGGCGCGACAGCACCGTCTGAAACGCGTCGCCCGCCCTGATGTAGTCGAGGATCTTCCCCACGTCGCGCTCGAACGCCGGGCGCGGGTAGCGCGACACGGTGGGGACGGGCGGCAGGCCGTCGGTGAGGACGAGCGGCGCGAGCTCGTGCCGGGCGCGCAGCCGCTCGACCACCTCCGCCAGCCGCGCGTCGGCCGCGTCGTACAGCCGCAGCTGCTCGGCGGTGCGGGCGCCGGCGGGCACCTCCACGCTCGCCACCACGATCGCGCGCCCGAACAGGTTGTCGAGAATCACGACGGTGTCGGCGATCAGCATGACGGCGTCGGGGAGCTGCAGCGTGTCGGCCGGGGGGTGCGGCAGCCGCTCGACCGTGCGGACGAGGTCGTACCCGAGGTAGCCGACCGCGCCCCCCGTGAAGCGGGGGAGTCCCGGCACGTCGACCGCGGGGAGGGCGCGCATCCGCTGCGCCAGGTGGCCGATCGGATCGTCCGTCTCACCGGCGGCCTGCCAACCTGCGTCCTTCGTCCAGCGCTCGACGGCGCGGCCCCCCCCGCCCCCCTGGCGGTAGCGCCACACTTCGCGCGGCTCCGTGCCGAGGAAGGTGTAGCGGGCCCAGCGCTCGCCGCCCACCAGCGATTCGAGCAGAAACCCGAACGGCGGCCGGGCGATCTTGACGAAGGCCGCGAGCGGAGTGTCGGCGTCGAGCACCACCTCGCGCAGCAGTGGCACCATGCCGCCGCGCCCGGCGCGGGCGAGGAAGTCGGCGCGCGGATCGCTCATACGGCCGGGAGCGGTGTAGACAGGGTATGCGCGTCGCGCTCGCCGCCGGCCTCTCGCTCGCCGCCCTGCATCCCGGCGCCGTGCCCGCGCAGGAGTGGAATTCGGAGCCGGCGCTCACGCTGGCGCACCGCGCCGTGCTGCGGCGCAGCGGCGCGGCGGCCGACACCTCGCTCCACGACTACAAGGCCCAGGCCCACGGCTTCCTCTTCTTCCTCGGGGCGTTCGGGGAAGGGTTCGCCGATCCCCCGCGCCTGATCAAGGCCGACCAGCTGGAGCTGGAAGTGTACTGGCGGGCCCCGGCGAGCAGCAAGCAGCGGGTCATCGGCTGGCGCGACCGCGCCGAGCTTCCCACCGACATCAACTACCACCGCGACCATCTCGGCATCGTCCAGAACAATTTCGGCGCCGCGATCCGGATCGGCGAGGGGGACGAGGTACGCGACGTGCCGCACCCGCTCTCTCCGGTCGGTCCCGACGCGTACGACTTCGCGCTCGCCGACACAACGACCATCGCGCTCCCCGAGCGCGAGGTGCGCGTGGTCGCCCTGCGGGTCCGGCCCAAGCGCTTCGACCTGCCGCGCATCGTCGGCACGCTGTACCTGGACGTGGCGACCGCGGACCTGGTGCGCCTGACGTTCGACTTCACCCCTCGTGCCTACCTCGACCCCCAGCTGGAGGACGTGAGCGTCGTGCTCGACAACGCGCTGTGGGAGAAGCACTACTGGCTGCCGTACCGCCAGGAGATCGAGATCCGGCGGCGCGCCACATGGCTCGACGTGCCGGCGCGCGGCATCATCCGCGGCCGCTGGGAGATCGACAACTATGTGTTCAACCTGGGGCTCGCGGCCAGCTGGTTCGCGGGCGACGAGATCACGTTCCTCCCCAAGGCCGAGCGCGACTCGTTCCCGTGGGCCGGAGCCCTGAGCGCCGCGATCCAGGACGTGGCGGAACCGGTGCGCCAGAACGACCTGGAACGCGTGCGGGCCCAGGCGGAAGCGATCGCAGGGCGTCGCGCCCTCACCGGCCTGAAAGCGCACCGCCTCGGCGTGCGCGGCGTGTCGGACCTGCTGCATGCCAACCGGGTGGAAGGCCTCGCCGCCGGCGCGGGCGTCGTGCTGCGCGGCGGGGGAGAGCGGCGCGAGCTGCGCGCGCTCGCGAGCTACGGGTTCGGCGACGGTCGCGCCAAGGGCACGCTCACCGCCGTGGACCGCGAAGGCCGGGGGGCGCTCGAGGCGGGCGTGTACCGCGAGGTGCGCGACGTGAGCGACTGGCCGGTGATCGCGCCGCTCCTGAACTCGTTTTCGTCCCAGGAATTCGGGGACGACTTCGGCGACTACTACCTCGCGGAGGGCGGGCATCTCAGCTACCGCCGCGGCATCGGCGTGCGCGGCGAATGGAGCGCCACGGTGGGCCGCGAGTCGATCGGCTCGTTGGGGATTGCGGTCGCGCCCGCGAACGGGACGTTCCGGCCCAATCCCCCCCTCGGAGGGCAGGGCGTCGATCTGCTGCAGCTCGCCGTGCAGCGCCGCAGCGAAGGCTTCGCGGTGCGCCACGACCTGCACGTCGAGGCGCTGCTCGAGGGCGGGCGGGTGGACGGCGGCGCGATGTACCTGCGGCTCTCGGGCGCGGGGCACGTCCTCGTCCCCACCGGGTCATCGCGACTGCTCGTCCGCGTGCAAGGGGGCGTGGCCAGCGCCGGCCTTCCCCCGCACCGCGCCTTCGTGCTCGGCGGGCGCGGCACGCTGCTCGGCGAGGATTTCCGGGCCTGGGGCGGCGCCCGCATGGGGCTCGTCCACGTCGAGTGGCGCGCTCCCGTGCCGTTCGTGTCGCTCGGCGTCGGGCCCTACGCCCGCACCCCGCGCACCCTGACGGTCGCGCCCTACGTGGCCATGGGGTGGGCCGACCGGCCCGTCGCCGGCACACCGTGGGCGGCGACACCCGGGGCGCGGGTCACGCTCGGCCTCGCCTTCGAGTGCTTCGGCGTGCTGCGCTGGGAGGCGGGGTATGGCGCGGAGACACGCCGGGTGGGGCTGGCGTTTGACGTGGCCCGCGACTTCTGGGCCATCCTGTAGCCGCGAACCTCCCGTTCCGGGACGAGGCTAGTTGCCGACCACCTTGAATGTGATCAACTCCGCCGGGTAGCCATCCGCCGTCGCTCCCTTCCCTGAAGCCTGGAACAGGCCGTTCTGCACTACGTGGCCACGGCCCGGCGTACCGTCTGGAACGCCGAACGCCGCCCGCAGCGTCCCATCGGCGCTGCCCCGGAAGAACAGGCTCTTGAAGTCCACCAGCGTCGTCGTGATATCCGGCAGCGGCGCGCCCGGTGCCGAGTTGATGAACGTCATCTCGAAATCGCAGTCGCCCACCGCTGCGTCCGCGCCGCCGATGATCTGACCCACGGAATGCCCGAACAGGATCACCGAGAGATCGAGGAGATCGCGTCCGATGGCGAACGCGTTGTGTGTGTGGAGCACGACGTGGACCTCCGCCGTGCCGTCGGAGAGCGCGCGCTCCGTCACTTTGCCTGAGAACGTGGTGCCCAGATCGGGGCCCCCGCCCGCTAAGATCTGCTGCGCCCGAACGCCGGCGTAGTCCATCAGCATGAACAGATTGTCCCCTCGGGCACCGGTCTTCTGGTCGGGAGCGGTCCAGCCGATCACGTTCGACTGCGCGTTGACGAAGTCTTCGATCGGCCGCTCGGTTACCGCCGCCGCACCGACGTTGTCGGCGAGCAGGGCGCGTGACGCGGGAGCCGTCGCGCGCGAGACGTCGTCCCGACATGCCACCGCGAGGCACAAGAGCAGCGCGACGGGATACGCCAGAGTTCGGTTGGGCGCCATGGGCCCTCCTTCGAGTGTTGCGGGGAGTGTGCGGGGGGAGCTGGAGGCAAAAAACGGCGTCCCCGGGGTGCTCGCTCGAGGCGCCGTTCGCTGGTCGCGATACGCCCGCACGCGCATCGGTTTCATGGAGCTTCTCAGGGGGTGGATGTAGCACTGCGGAGGGCCTGTGTCAAACCATGCGAACGCCACTTGCTCCCTCGGGCGGAATCTCGTACTCTCTCCTGGCCCGAATGGCAGCGGCAGAGCGTTACATCATACAGGTCGAGCGCCCCGGCGAGCGCATCGACATGGCGACGATTCGTGTCCTGCTCGGGGACACGGGCGTCGAGCTCGACGCCGACTACGGGCCCGTCCCGGTCAATCCGAAGCTCGGCCGCTACGTGGTCCGCGGGCTGGCCTCTGCCGACGCCCGCGCCCGAGCGGAGGCGATCCCGGGCGTGCGCTTCTTCGCCGACGTCCGTCAGGAGCCCGCGTGATGACGCCGCGCTAGGCTCGTCCTCCGCCCCCCCCTGCTGACCGCCGGCTTCAGGCCGAGCGCCTTCACCGCCGCCGCCGCATCGATCACACCGTAGCCGAGATCGTAGTCCCAGCCGTCGCCCCCCAGGTCCCGCGCGGTGCGCTGCAACAGCCCCCGCAACTGAGCCGGGCCGAGCCGGTCCGCGGGAAACCGCTGCCGCAGTGCGGCCGCCACGCCCGCGGCTACGGGGCTCGCCGCCGAAGTGCCGGAGTCGGCCTCGCCGATTCCCGATCCCGCGAACTGACTCAGCCCGGCGAGGTCCGGTTTGCGGGAATCGAGGCCCCCGGGACCCTGCGACGAATACCCCAGGCGGCGGTCTGTAACGGTCACCGCGGCCACGGTGACCACGTCGGGATGCGAGTTCGCTCCGTGGATGCTCTGCCCGGGACCGGTGTCGCCCGCACCGCACCGCGCGTCCGGACAGGGGACGCCGCAGTTGCCGGCCGCGAAGAACACGTCTGCCCCAGCGGCGACGAGGCTGCCGGTGATCTGGTTGAACGGGTGGTCGGGGTTGGCGCTATAATTCTCGGGCGAGCCGATCGGCGCGTCGTTCGATCGGTCGAACAGGCCCCAACTGTTGTTCACCACCCAGCGGCCCGGCAGCGCGTGCACCCGCTCAATCAGATCCGCGAACGCGCTGATCGCATCCGACAGGAACGCAGACCACGTGCCGGCGTGCGACTTGAGGAGCGCGTAATCGAAGATCTGCGCCTCCGGCGCTGCGATCCGCGCGTCATAGGCCGCCATCGTCCCGTGATCGGGCCGGCTCGAGCCCGGCACGTACCCCGGGGTGGGCGCCCAGCCGCCGGCGACGGGGACGCGGGCGCCGTCGATGCCTGTGTCCACGACGGCGACGTGCACGCCGCGGCCGGTGAGCCCGACCCGTTGCAGCGCGGCCACGCCGAGCCGCTTGGCGACGTCCCGCGTGTCGCCGACGGGCGCCTCCCCGCAATACGGACTCGGGCACACCGAGACGGCCGGGTCCGCGAACACGCCGAACAGCGCCCCGGCGCGGTCGTGCCGCAGCCGGGCGATGGCGTCCTCGTTCTCGAACTCGACGCGCACCGCGTAGGTATCGATCACTCCCCGGCGAGCGTAGCTGAAGCCGCTCGCGGCGGGTCGGTCAGCGTGGGGGCCGAGGGGGCCGGTGCGCGCCGCCACCGGCACGGGGTGATACGCCTCGTCGAACATCGCCCCCGCCACCCTGATCTGGCTGTCCAAGAGCGCGCCCGCCGGTCCGAACGCGCGCCGGCGCCAGCCTTCCTGGAGGGGCTCCTCACTGCGGATCAGTACGATGCGGCGAACCATGGACGCCTCCTCAGCCGTCGCGCGGATCGACGAGCGCCGCGACCAGCGTGTACAGGATCAAGAGCAGCGATCCGTACAGCTTCTGGCCCGGGACGTGCTCGAACGGCCCGCCCAGAGCGAAGACCCACACGGCGAAGGCGCCCGTGGACACGATCGCCTGCGTGACCGCCGGGCGCCTCCCCGGCGCCGCGGCTTGCTTCAAGGTCCACCACGCGGTGAGGATCAAGCCGACGACGAACGCGACCCACAGGATGGTCTGCCGGGGCACGCCACTCGTTCCCGTCACCAGGCCGGTGACGGCGACCCACGCCCCGACGATGTCCGCCGGGACGTACTTGACCAGCTTGTCGAAGTAGCTATCAACGGGACCAGCCGCGGCGGCGGCCGCGGGCCCGGCAACACGAATTCTGCGGTTCATGTGGCCTCCTTGGCTTGGCCGGGCGCAAAGCCAATGACCGTGTTACACGGGCAGCACGCGTCCGGTTCGCGGGACGGACCCTCACGTCGCACCGTCCCTGGGGCAGTGATGGGTGGATGCACTCCCCGGGCTGGACTGCGCAGGCCCGCCAACTAGCTTAGACTCCTTAACCCATAACCCATGGCCGAGACGTACTTTCCGGACGAATGGCTGGCACACTCCCTCGGGGAGGTGCTGACGCCGGAGCTCCTGAGCGAGCTCCGGGGCAAAGCCGCGCCGTCCGCCACTCTGTGGGAAACCGTGGTCGCCCAGAAGATCGCGACCGACGAGCAGATCCTGTCCGCCCTCTCGACCCGGTTCCGGCTGAAGCTGGCCGACGTGGGGCAGCTCGAGCCGGCGGTGAAAGAGAAAGTCCCGGAGCAGCTCGCCCGTCGCTTCCACATCCTGCCGCTGCGCGTCACCGATTCCTTCCTCGAGGTGGCGACCGCGAACCCGTTCGACCTGGACGCGGAAAAGGCGCTCGCCTTCGCCACGGCGCGCGAGATCCGCACGCTGTTGCTCGCGCCCTCCAAGATCGCCGAGAAGCTGGACGAGCTGTACCGCGCCGAGAAGGCGGTAGACAAGCTGCTCCAGGGCATGGAGTCCTCGGCGGAGCTGGTGCAGCTCAGTGACGCCCCGGCCCCGGAGGAGATCGCGATCTCGGAGGCCGAAGCGAGCCAGCGGCCGGTGGTGCGGCTCGTGGACCTGATCATCTCGGAGGGGATCCTGGCGCGCTCGAGCGACATCCACATCGAGCCGGAAGAGGGCGGGGTGGCGGTGCGCTACCGCATCGACGGCGTGCTGCGGCAGGTGATGAAGATCCCGCGCCAGGCGGGGCTGCCGCTCATCTCCCGCATCAAGATCATGTCCTCGCTCGACATCGCCGACCGGCTGCGGCCGCAGGATGGGCGCGCCCGCGTGGCGGTGAACGGGCAGCCCATCGACCTCCGCGTCTCGACGCTCCCCGCCCAGTTGGGCGAGAAGGTCGTGATCCGCATTCTCGACTCCCGCGCCACGGTGAAGTCGCTCGACTCGCTCG
>Ga0137371_10000792_pt1 | contig 24221 bp, 20 predicted proteins | sample SagtaG_7_FD_104919 | JGI IMG/M metagenome (GOLD analysis project Ga0137371, IMG submission 104919) | Vadose zone soil microbial communities from Sagehorn Ranch, Mendocino, California, USA - Sage1_R_40_16 metaG | ecosystem: Environmental > Terrestrial > Soil > Vadose zone | place: USA...
CCAGGCCCGAAGGCCTGGTTCTCGCTCGACTTGCATGTGTTAAGCGCGCCGCCAGCGTTCGTCCTGAGCCAGGATCAAACTCTCCGTGAAGAATGATTGCCGGGACGGATCCCGGCGATCTTTTCACTTTGAGCTTGTGCTCAAAGTCCATCCCCGAAGGGATGTGACAGGTTGTTCCTTTCCTCCCCGTCCCCGAGGGGCCGGTGAGGTCTCGACGTAAACGCACGCTGCTGAGTTTTCAAAGACCGGCGCTGCTGGCGACGTAAAAAGCCTCCGACTCGCGCCAGAGGCCCAGGGATGCTCGGAAACGTGCGTCGTATCCGTTGCGTCCTAAGGGCGCTCCAATGTCGAGTTCCAGGGACCGTCTTACGCCGCCCTATCGGGCAGCCGGGGAATGATAGCAGCGATGGGGGGCCGGTCAAGCGCCGCGAAAGCGCATGAATCGGCGCTTTCCAGCCTGGACGAGGGCTCCCTCGAGCCGCGCCCGAGGGAGGTCGAGCTCGGTGACCGGCTCGCCGTCCACCCTGACCCCGCCCTGGGCGATCAGGCGCCTGGCCTCGCTGGTGGAGCCGACGCCCAGATGCTCGGCCAGCAGGGCGGGCAGATGGAGCGGGTCGCCGGGCGGCAGCGCGGCCTCGGGCACCTCCTCGGGCGCCTGGTGCTCCCGCACGACGCGCGTGAAGTGCTCCTCCCCACGCCCGGCCCCGTCGTCACCGTGCCACCGCGAGACGATGCGGCGGGCCAGCTCCAGCTTCCACTGCATCGGATCGTCCGGATGCGGCCCGCCGTCCACGAGCAGGTCCCACCACTGCGGCAAGGCGCTGTCGGGAATCGACATCGTCTTGCCGAACATCTCCTCGGGCGGCTCGTTGATGCCGATGTAGTTGCCCTTCGACTTCGACATCTTCTCCTCGCCGTCGAGACCGACGAGCAACGGATACGTGATCACGAGCTGCGGGTCGACGCCGTAGTCCTGCATCACGTCACGGCCGGCGAGCAGGTTGTAGAGCTGGTCGGTCCCGCCGATCTCGATGTCGGCCTCGATCGCAACCGAGTCGTACGCCTGCATGAGCGGGTACAGCAACTCTGAGATCGAGATCGGCTCGTGCCCCTCGAAGCGCTTCGCGAAGTCGTCGCGTTCCAGGATCCGCGCGACCGTGATCGTGCGCGCCAGCCGCACGACTTCCGCGTAGGAAAGCTTCCCCAGCCATTCGCCGTTGAAGCGGATCTCCGTGCGCTCCCGTTCGAGCACGCGGAACGCCTGCTCGGCGAACTCCTTTGCGTTTGCGTCCAAGACGTCGCCCGGCAGGACGGGCCGCTCGTCAGAGCGTCCCGAGGGATCGCCGATGCGCGCCGTGTAGTCACCGACGATCAGCACAATCGTGTGCCCCGCACGCTGGAACTCCGCGAGCCGGTCGAGCACGAATGCGAAGCCAAGGTGAATGTCAGGCGCCGTCGGGTCGATCCCGAGCTTGACGCGCAAGGGGCGTCCGAGCTTCAGCTTGCGCTCGAGCTCGCCTTCCGGCAGCACATTGACCGCGTGACGCGTGAGGTCCAGCTAGTGAGCCACTCTCTCTAGGTTCTCGATCTCGATCGGCTCGAGCTCGTCTGCCGGCTCGAAGCCGAACACCTGCGCGAGGAACGACAGGTGGGCCCCGAGCGACCGCTTCACGTTCTCCGCCTTGCGGAAGCCATGCCCCTCCCCTGCGAATGCGATGTATCCGTACGGGATCCCGCGCTGCTTGAGCGCGTCGGCGATGACTTCCGACTGAGGCGGCGGCACGACCTTGTCGTCGAGCCCTTGCAACAGGAGCAGCGGCCGCGAGATCGAGTCGGCCTGATTGATCGGCGACCGCTCGCGGTAGGTGTCGATTGCATCCGGCCAGGGACCGACGAGGTAGTCGTCGTAGTGCGATTCGAACTTGTGCGTGTCCTCGTGGAACGTGACCAGGTCGGCGACGCCGTAGTACGAGACCCCGGCGGCGAACTCGTCGCGCACGGCGACCGCGAGCAGCGTCGTGTAGCCACCGGCGCTGCCACCGCTGATCTCGATGCGCGCCGGATCGATGTCGCCGCGGTCGGCGAGGTAGCGCGCCGCGGCTGCGCTGTCTTCGACGTCGACCACGCCCCACGCTCCGCGCAGGCGATCGCGGTACTCGCGCCCGTAGCCCGTGCTGCCGCCGTAGTTGAGGTCGACGACCGCGAGGCCTCGGCTCGTGAAGAGCTGGATCGAGAGATCGAGCGCTGTCTGCACGTGCGCGGTCGGTCCACCGTGCACGTGCACGAGCAGGGGCGGCAGCTCGTCCGGCGGGCCGGAGAACTCAGGATTCTTCGGCGCGTAGAAGAAACCGTGCGACTCGAGGCCGTCCGGGCCCGGGAACGTGATCGGCACCGCCGTGGAGATGTAACGCTCGTCCAGCGCCAGCTCGCTCGACCTGCGCAGGATCGAGCGCTGCGTCGTCGCGGTGTCGAGCTCGACCACCGCGCTCAGCTCGGTCGGGGACGCGGCCGCGAACACGAGCCGTCCGTCGTGGCTTCGCAGCGAGCTGAGCGTGGTGTAGGCGAGCTCCACCGGGTCGAGCCTCCCGCTCTGGACGTCGAGTAGCTCGAGCCCGTCCACCGCCGCGCGCGTGAAGATGCAGGCAATCCGTTCGCCCGGCAGGAATGCGTAGCGGCTGAGGTCGAACACCCACTGCGGGTAACCGAGCTCCGCCTTCTCCCGCGTCAGCGCCCGCACCTCCCCGGCGCGATCGACGTACAGGTTCGACCAGCCGCTGCGGTCCGAGACGAAATAAAGGTCGCCGTCCGCGCCCCACTCGGGCTGGAAGATGGACTCGGTTGCGGACCCCGCGACGCGTCGCGCGTTCGAGCACGAGCCGTCGGCGGCGAGATCGCCGACGCACAGGTCCGTTCCTTCGAAGGGCATGTGCGGGTGATCCCACGCGAGCCAGGCCAGGCGGGTCTCGTCAGGGCTCGTCCGCGGCGCCGCATAGAAGTCGCGACCCGTCGCGATCACACGAGGTTCGGCCGAACCGTCGGTCGGCAAGACGACCAGCTCGTTGCGCGGCTCCCCGTCGCCGTGCGACTCGCGTACGCAGACGATCAGACGTCCGCCGGAGAAGACCCGGCCGTCCGCGTAGCGCAGCGCGTGGGACTCGGCCGTCTCCGGCGTGATCGGCCGCGGATCCGCTCCGGGCACGTCGATGCGATACAGGCGGCTGTCGTCGAAGTTGGAGCAGTAGACGACACTGCCGTCGCGAAACCACGCGCCGCCGCCGTACTCGTGGACACGCGTCCGCACGTTGAAGTCCTCCGGGACGACGTCGACGGGCTCTCCGCCGCGGGGAGCGAAGACGAGCGCCATCCTGCCCTTCTCCTCTGGACGGCTTTCGAGCCAGTACACGCCCTCGCCGCCGGAGGAGAGATACCCGTAGCCCATGCTGCCCTCGCTTGCGACGAGGTCGAGCGTGATCGGAGACGACCACGAGCCGTGGGGTGCGACGGTGGACACGTCGCGCCCAACGTATCGCACTAGAAGATGTACGGCACGACGCCTTGGGCGCCGAGGGCGTACCACACGCCGAAGGCGAGACTGACGACGCCGAGCGCGGGCGCAAGCCGGTTGAACGACCTCCGCGCCGCGTCGGCGGAGAGTGCAAGCCCGAACCCGGCCGAGAGCAGCGTCATCGAGATCGCGGTGCACGACGCGAAGAGGGCGAGCGCGACGATCGCGAGCGGCCGGCTCTGGATCGTGGCGAGCAACAGAAGACCGACCCCCGCCGTCCCGCCCATGCCGTGCACGAGCCCGATCGCGTATGCCTGCCAGGAATTTCTCCCTCTTGGGTGTGCGTGAGCCGCGAATCGAAAGCTGCCCCGGCGCCAACGAGTGAGCAGGACAAGCGCCAGAGCGACCATGAGGCAGCCGACGGCCGTCTCTGCCGCGTCCTGTACCGCCTGCGGGAGATAGGCGCTGTACAACACGACCGGCACCCCGAAGACGAACAGCGACGTTGCGTGTCCCAGCCCCCACGTCAGGCCGAGCCGCGCGGCGTGCCTCGTCGCCCGGCCACCGCGCGACGCGATCATCGTCGTCACCGCCGTCAGGTGATCCGGATCGCCGGCGTGGCGCAGGCCCAGGAGAACCGAGACGCCAACGACGACCAGCAGCGTCGTGCCGTTCGAAAGCCCGGCGATGCGGTCGTCGAGGCCGAACACGAGTTACCTCACTTTCGGAATGGCGTGGACGGTCATCGCGATGCCCGCGCCGAGGATCACGAGTGCACTCACCGCCGGCAGGAGTGCGACGACTCCGCGTTCGAAGCTCAACCGCCTGAACGCGCCGCGTGCGAGCACGGCGACGAGACCGATCCCGGTGATCGACAGCGCGAGCCCGGCGCTGAACGCGACGATCAGCAGCAGGCCGAAGCCGACGCGGTGAAGCGAGATCGCCGCGAGCAGGACCACGAGCGCAGAGGGACACGGCAGCAGGCCGCCGGAGATCCCGACGGCGAGCAGCGAGCGGCGGCCGAGGTCGTGCTCGTCGTGGTGGTGGTGATGGTGGTGGACGCGGTGACGCCAGCGGGCGCGCAGGACCGACGCTCCGATCGCGACCACGAGCAGGCCCGAGACGAGGTTCAGCCACGGGTAGAGCTGCTCCGGGACGATGAAGCGCGAGAGCAGCAACGTCACCATCCCCAGCGCGAAGACGCCGGCCGTGTGCGTCACGGTGACGATCAGGCCGAGCAGCGCCGCATGCCGCGGCGTCCCGCGCCGGCCGACGAGGTACGCCGTGATGATCGTCTTGCCGTGCCCCGGTGACAATGCGTGCGCTGCTCCCCAGAACACCGCCGCCGCCAGCGACGCCAGGATGACCCAGACGCCGAGATGCCGGCGCGCGACCAGCGACGCGAACGCCGAGTCCGCGACGCGGTCGGGCGCCCGCAGTGTCGACCCTCGCGTCACATGCGGACGCGTCCCGGGGTCTGACCCCGGGACCAGGCTGGTGTGGGCAGAGGTCACCTCCAGCGGCGCCTTGAGCAGGTCTTTCGGATACGCGCGCAGCTCGCGGCTACGGCTGGGCGCGTCGCCGACCACGACCTCCTTCCACCCGATGCGGTCGGCGTAGTTGCGGTCGCGGTAGGTGACGTCGCTGCCGTGGACGAGGCGCGGGCCGCGCAGGATCACCTCGAGGCGCGTCGTCCTCAGTCCGCCTGCGCCCGGCGGATGCGCGAGCGCCGTCTCGATCGGAACGAGGAGCGCACGGCGCCCATCCACCTTCAGGACGGCGCCGCGCGCGAGCCGACGCGCATAGGCGTCGACGTCGATCCTGCCGGCCTGGAAGGTCGGGATCTCTGCGAGATCGAGGACGTAATGGACGTACACGCGCGGTCCGGCGACTTCGATGCGGCTGAACCGATTCACCGTGAAGTTGCCGAGCGGATGCGCCCACGCGGTCGCCGGCAGCCCGAGCGCCGCCACAGCCGCGACGGCGAGCAGGATGCGCTTCACCTCACGTACCTCCGCGCCGCGGGCGCCCACAAGAGGGAGAAGTGCGGGTTCAGCATCAGAGCGCGACGGAACCAGCGCCTCGCCTCCCCGCCGTGGCCGAGGCAGCGCTCGATCATGCCCCGGTGGAAGAACTTGGGCGCGTCGAGTGTGCCCAGCCGAAGCGCCCGCTCCGAGAAGCGCAGCGCCTCGCCACAACGGCCGTTGCGTGCGAGCGCCCAGGCGAGGACGTCGTCGCCGTCGATCGACGGCCGCTCCGCGTGAGCGAGGCGCGCCAACGCAACCGTGCGGTCGAGGCGCACACCGTGATCGATGTCGAAGAGGGCGAGCTCGAGGTCGACGTTGACATGGTTGGCACGCTCGAGCCGCCCGATCACTTCGACGAGTGCGTATTGGCGCCGGGCTGCCGCGGGCCGACCGGCTGTGCGCAGGACATCCCCGTAATTCGCGACGAACTGCGGGAACGGCATCACATCGGCGGCTTGCCGTGAGAGCGCGATCGCCGCGGCGGACCGGCCGTGCGCCGCCTCGACTTGCGCGAGCGCGTCGAGCGCGTACGTGTAGCCGGGCTGAATGCGGAGCGCTTCGCGGTACTCGCGCCCTGCCGCGACGCCGTCTCCGTGCGCCCAGTAGAGCTTGCCGAGCTGCATGTGCGACCACGCGAGGGCCTGGGGCTCCCCGGCGGCGGCGTCGACTGCGTACCGCATCGCCTGCGCCGCGCCCGCTACGTCGCCGAGGAGCTCGCGCGCGTACGAGATGCGCGCGTACGAGCTCACGCCCGGCCTGAGCCCGACCATCTTGTCGAACGTGGCGAATGCGCTGCGATAGCGCCCGAGCTCGAGCAACGCGTCGCCGAGGACGCCGTAGCCTGCAGCCGTCGTCGGGGACAGAGCGACTGCGCGGCGGCCGAGCGCGAACGCGTGGCGAAACTTGTGTCGCGACAGCTCGAGCGCTCCGAGCCCGATCGTCGCGGGAAGATCCCGGGGCGCGAGCTGCAACGCCCGTCGGTAGACGTACTCCGCGCGTGTGTAGTACGCCACGTCCGCCGTCATCCGTGCCCGCTGAGCGAACGCGTTGCCCCGCCGGTCGAGGCGCGCGACGAGCGTCGGCGTCGGCAGAGCGCGCGCCTCGGGCGCACCGTTTCCCGTCAAGACGCCGCCGAGCAGGAGGGCGGCGGCGGTCGTCGCCGCCGCCGCTCCGCCAACGATCAGCTTCGCCTTCATCAGGGCTTCTGCTGACCCTTCGTGTTGTCGTACCCGCTGAACGGGTCGGCCTGGTACGGGAACGTCGTCATGTACGGAACGTCGTTCGCATCCACACCGTCGCCGAGCGGCAGGCTGTGACCGATCAGGACGCCGCCGACGGCTCGCTCGGAGATGTCGATCACGTCGTCCTCGAGCCGGCGCCCGTTCGGGTACCCGGCCAGGTCACCGCCGAGGACGCCGAGGCGGTTCCCCTGGCCGACCGGCGCCGTCGGTGCGATCCCGAGGTTGAGCCGGATCTCGTCCGCCTCGGTGGGGCCCGTGTAGTTCAGGTTGGGCTCCTTGAGCCCTGTCAGCAAGACGGAGACGAGGTCACTGCGATTCGTCTCCTGGAACGGGCCGAACTGCGGATACAGCTGGTTCAGCAGCTGCGCCAGGATCGGACTCGAGTAGTACTGCTCGAACTTCTTGTCCTTGTCCGGCGTGCTGGCGTTCCACTTGTCCTTCAGCTGCGTCGGGATCAGCAGCTCGTTGATCAGCGGGTTGCCGAGGCGGGAGACCTGCACCCACTTCGTGTCACGGCCGGCCTTCCGCCCGTTGAACTGCACCGTGATCTTCGGCCGTTCGGACGAGGACCAGATGCCGACGACGTGGTTGCCGCCGTTGTCGAGCTGTGACAGCGGCACCTGCAACGCGATCGAGTGCACCGCGTAGCCGGCGAAGAAGTCCTTGCCGCCGGCGCTGGCACCCGTGCCGCTGCGGATCGCCACGAGGTCGAACGCAGCGCCGATGTCACCGAAGAAGCCGTCGTCACGCTGACCCGCGAAGACCTTCGAGCCGTCGCTGAGGTCGTGGACGCCGGCGGTCGCCAGCGCATGGTAGTTCGGCGTCGAGCGCGGGCCGATGTTGTCGGGCGGCGTGAGCAGCCCGTCCCCGACCACACGTGGGCCGCTGCCGTCGAGCCTCGTGACGTTGTACTCCTGCTGCGTGTTCTGCAGGAACGCAACCGGAGCACGGTTCCTGAACCGGAACCGCCACGTCACGTCTGGCTTGCCGTCGCCGTTCTTGTCGGCGTAGATCACGTACCGCGCCGAGGGCGAGAACGTGTACCAGTTCGGACCGGCGGCGGGGTCTTCACCCGGGATGTAGTTGGAGATGATCGTCACCGTGTCCGGTTTGTCCGGGCTCCGGAACGCGTAGGTGTCGGTGTTGTCCGCGGAGGGGTCCTCCGCGATCAACGGGGCCTCCCGGTGGCTCGAAGCCTGGGCTGCCGAGGGGCTCCCGCCCCGCGACGCGAACGCCACGATCAGCGCTGCCGAGGCTGCGGCCGCCAGGAGAACGAACGCGAGCTTTCGCATCGTCCTGTCGCTCCTTTCAACTGTGTTGGCGGTCATGTCGGGCCTGATTCGCACGACGCGCCGAACCGGTTCGGACCGATGAGCGAATATCGGCCGATGGCCAGGACGTTCGCGCACCTCTCCGACGAGGCGATCGTCGCCCTCGTCGCCCGCTCGGACGAAGAGGCGCTCGCCGAGCTGTACGACCGCTTCGGCCGGGTCGCGTACGGCCTTGCGCTGCGCGTGCTGCGCGACGACAAGCTCGCCGAGGACGCGGTGCAGGAAGGCTTCCTCACGGCCTGGCGCAACGCCGACCGCTTCATGCCCGAGCGCGCGAAGGCGGGCACGTGGATCCTGACGCTCGTGCACCGGCGCGCGGTCGACCTCGTCCGCCGCGAAGACCGTCGGCGTGCCGAGCCGCTGGCCGAGGGAGTCGAGCCGACCCCCACCGTGTCCGCCGAAGACGATGCGTGGCTGCGCTTCGAGCGCGAGCGTGTGCAAGCGGCGCTTCGTCAGCTACCGGACCAGCAGCGGGAGGCGCTCGAGCTCGCCTACTACGGCGGCTTCAGCCAGTCGGAGCTCGCGGAGAGACTCGGCCAACCCGTCGGTACGATCAAGAGCAGGATGTTCACGGGCCTTGCGCGCCTGCGCGAATTGCTGGCAGAGCCCGGCAACGGAGAAACGGCATGGAAGCCAACGCCCTCCACGACTTGACCGCTGCGTACGCGCTCGACGCCCTCGACCCCGAGGACGCGCGCGAGTACGAGGCGCACCTCGCCCGTTGCGACCGCTGTCGCGACGAGCTGGCCTCGCTCTCGGAGGCCGCGGGCGCGCTCGCCTACGCGACCGAGGCGCCGATGCCGCCGCCGGAGCTGCGCGCACGCATTCTCCAGCAGGCCCGGCGTGAGCGTCCGAACGTCGTGCCGCTGCGCCCGCGCTGGGCCGTGCCCGTCGCCGCCGCGGCCGCGGTCGCGGCGTGCGCGGCGATCGCGCTGGGCATCTGGGCCGCCTCGCTGTCGAGCAAGCTCGACCAACGCGATGCCGCGCTCGCACGCCAGCAACGCGTTGCGGGGATCCTCGCGCAGCCCGGCTCGCGCACGATCCCCTTCGCGCGCGGGACGCTGATCGTGGGAAAGAACGGCGACGCCGCTCTGGTCGTGCACCACCTCGAGCGAGCTCCGACCGGCCGTACGTACGAGGCTTGGATCAGCGCAGGCGGCGCACCGAGACGCGCCGGGGTCTTTAACGGTGGACAGGACGTCGCCGTGCCCCTGGAGGGAACCGTTCAATCAGGCGTGAGGGTGCTGGTGACGGTGGAGAAGGCGGGCGGTGTCGATGCGCCGACGCAGAACCCGATTCTGAGCGTTCAGAGCTAGAATCGGCGCTTGTTCGGCCGCAAACGCAGCAAGCCTGCGCCCGCTTCGAACGGGCGCCGGCGCCGGATCCGCAAGCTCCGCCTCGCCGCCCTCCTGCTGATCCTCCTGCTGCTGGGCGTGGCGTCGTTCAGCTTCGGGCTGATCACTGCGGTTGCCGGCCAGATCCCGAACTGCGACCCGAGACAGGTTCCGCACGAGGTCGACGGCCACATCTACGCCAACGACGACCACACGATCCTCGCAACCCTGCGCGGGTCCGAGAGCCGCATCCTCGTGGACACGAACGAGATCGCGCCGATCATGCAGCAGGCGATCGTCTCGATCGAGGACAAGCGCTTCTACGAGCACCACGGTGTCGATCTGCGCGGCATCGCCCGCGCCGTCTGGGCCGACGTCACGAACAAGAAGGTCGTCCAGGGCGGCTCGACGATCACGCAGCAGCTCGTCAAGAACTCCTGCGTCACGACTGCGCGCACGATCAGCCGGAAGTTGAAGGAGGCCGCGCTCGCCTGGCAGCTCGAGCAGCACTGGAGGAAGTTGCGGATTCTCACCGCCTACCTGAACACGATCTATTTCGGGAACGGAGCGTACGGAATCCAACGCGCAGCGCAGACGTACTTCGACACTTCCGCGTCGAGGCTGACCCTCGCTCAGGCGGCGCTGCTCGCCGGGATCCCCGCGGATCCGAGCCGCTACGACCCCGTCACGAATCCGAAGGCCGCGCGGGCGCGCAGGCTCGAGGTCCTGAAGGCGATGCTCGCCCAGGGCGACATCACTCCGCCCGATTTGCGCCGTGCCGCACGCGAGCCGCTGCCGCGCGCAGAAGACGTTCACCTGCCGGGCATCGAGGGGCCCGGGCCGTACTTCGTCAACTACGTCAAGCAGCAGCTGATCGAGAAGTACGGGACGCGGCGCGTCTTCGGCGGCGGCCTGAATGTGCAGACGACGATCGACCTGCGGCTCCAGAAGCTCGCGCGCAAGGCGATCCAGAGCGTGCTGAAAGAGCCGAACGGGCCCTCCGCCGCCTTGGTGGCCGTGCGGCCGAGCACCGGCGAGATCCTCGCGATGTACGGGGGCGACAACTTCCGCCAGAGCCAGTTCAACCTCGCCGTGCAGGGCGAACGCCAGCCCGGGTCGTCGTTCAAGCCGTTCGTGCTCGCGACGGCGCTCAAGGAGGGCGTCTCGCCTGCGACGACGTTCCCGTCGAAGCCGGTCAACATCTTCATCGGCGACAAGTACTGGCCGGTGCACAACTACGAGAATGACTACATCGGCTCAGGCGACCTGACGACTGCGACGATCGTCTCGGACAACAGCATCTTCGCGCAGCTGACGCGCCTCGTCGGGCCCGCGAACGTCGCGAAGACCGCACACCAGCTCGGCATCACGCGACATCTGAACCCGTACTTCGCGATCGGCCTGGGTGCCGATGCCGTCAGCCCACTCGAGATGGCGCGCGCCTTCTCGACGTTCGCGAACGGCGGCCGTCGCGTGGACGGGAGCGTCTTCGGCAACCGGCCGCGCGCGGTCGCGCGGGTCAGCAACGCCCACAGCCAGCTGATCGACGACAACCGTCCCGTCGACCGTACCGTCCTGACCCCCGACGAAGACGCGCTCCTGACGAGCATTCTCGAAGGCGTGATCCGATCCGGCACGGGTAAGCGCGCGGCCCTGCCCGACCGTGTCGCCGCCGGGAAGACCGGCACGACCGAGAACTACGGCGACGCGTGGTTCGTCGGGTACACGCCCCAACTGGCGACGGCGGTCTGGGTCGGCTACCCGAACAAGCTCCAGCCGATGCTGACCGAGTACCACGGCCAAGCCGTCGCCGGCGGCACGTTCCCCGCGGAGATCTGGCGTGTCTTCACCCAGCTTGCCCTCGCCGGCACGACGCCCGAATCGTTCCCGAACTACTCGTATGAGTATTCGACCTCGAAGCGCGTGGTCTGGCGCGACGGCCGCCTCCAACTCGACAACGGCTACTGCCGCGAGACCGCGCTCGTCTCGTACTTCGCCGGCCGAGGGCCGAGCCGCACGGCGGACTGCAAGAGGAACGAGGTCGAGATCCCGCGCGTGATCGGGATGACGCTCGCGCGCGCGAAGCTACGCCTCGCAGGGCAGCCGCTGACCCCGAACATCGTCTTCAAGCCCGCACGTCCGAAACAACGCATCGACCTCGTCCTCGACCAGTTCCCACGCCGAGGGCATGCCTCCTCGTACGACACGGTCACGCTCGTCCTCGCAAAGCCGCTGCACGGCGTGGTGCCGAACGTGATCGGGTTGTCATTGCGACAGGCGCGGGCGCGACTACGGGGACGGGGGCTCGTGATCGGGATCGCGCGCTTCGCCGACGGCCGTGCGGGCCGAGTGCTCGCGCAGATGCCGGTCGCCGGTGTGGCAGCGGCGCCCCGGATGACCGTCAAGCTCGTCGTCGGCCACGGCTAGTCCGCGAAAAGTGCTCCGCACTTTTCGCGGGTAGGAGGCCAGGACTTCGCTTCGCTCGTCGATTAGGAGCGCCGCGCTGCGCGCGGCGCTGGACGGCTGATGTACGGAGAACCACTTTCGAGGTACCTCCAGCTCAGCTCGGTCGCGCGCGTGATCCCGATGCGGGGAGCGGTGACGATCTCGGGCGTCTCCGCACGCGGCTCCAGCCCGAACGGCGCACGGTCGAGCGGGAGGCCGTCGTGGTCACGCGTGATCGCGAGCGCCTGGCAGAGCTTTCCGGGGCCGGAGCAGAGCGCGCGCACGTCCTCGGCGCCGCGGCGCCGTCGCTGATCGTCGATGCCCGCGGTCGGCTCCAGCGCTCGGATCAGTGCGGCCTCGGGCATGCCCTCCTCGCCGCAGACGAGATTGAGGCACCAGTGGACGCCGTAGGAGCGGTACACGTAGGCGTGGCCGGGTGGCCCGAACATCGCCTCGTTCCGCGGCGTACGGCCGCGATAGCCGTGGCTGGCCGGATCCTCTTGATCGTACGCCTCGACCTCGACGATGCGGCCGCCGATCCCGTCGACCAGCAGCGTCACGCCGATCAAGTCCGGAGCGACCTCGTGCACGCTGCGGGCGAAGAAGCTACGTCCGAGCACGCGACCGTGCGTCGTAACGGACGAGCGCCGGAAACGCGAGCCCGAGCAGAGCGCAGCCGGCGACACACGCGACGCCACCCGTGACGATCGAGAACCGGAGGCTCGTCGCAGACGCCAGCGCCCCCGCCTCGAGGTTGCCAATCGACGGCGCGGCCGCGACCTGCATGAACTCGATCCCCGAGACGCGCCCGAGCATCGAGTTCGGCGTGATCCGGTAGAGCATCACGGAGCGCAGGATCGCGCTGATCTGGTCGCCGAAGCCGGCGAGGCCCAGCAGGAGCAGCGCGAGCCAGAACTGTTGTGCGAAGCCGAAGGCGGCGATCGCGACGCCCCACAGCGACGCGGTCACGACGACGCCGAGCCCCTGGCGACGGACGTGCCGCAACGGCCCCGAGAGCAAAGACACGAGCAATGCTCCGACCGCCGGCGCCGTGTACAGGTAGCCGACGAGCGACGCATCCCCGAAGCGGTGCACGGCGAGGGCCGGGAAGAGCGCGGACGGCATCCCGAAGATCATCGCGTTGGTGTCGACGAGGAAGAAGCCGAGAATCACCGGCTGGCTGCGGACGTAACGGAAGCCGGCGGTGATCGAGCGTAGGCTCGGCCGGCCGGCATCCGGGCTTGCGATCAGACGAGGCAGCAACGCGACCCCGACGATCGCCGCGACGTAGGTGGCGCTGTCGCCGAGATAGATCCACTTCAGGTCGACGTACTTGATCAGGATCCCGGCGAATGCCGGGCCGGCGACCGCCCCGAACTGCGACGTGACGCTGTTCAGCGCCGACGCCGCCATGAAGTTGGGCTCGTCGACCAGCTGGGGGGTCATCGACCGCTGGGCTCCGACCCCGATGCTGAACGACGAGGAGATCAGCAACTGAAACGCATAGAGGAGCCAGACGTGCGGGTGCGACAAGGCCGCGTTCGCGGCCAGGCCGATGCTGCCGCCGATCATCCCGAGCTGTTGCACGAGCATCAGCCGGCTGCGGTCGACGGCGTCGGCGATGGCGCCGCCGATCACGGTCAGGGTCAGGAGCGGAACGAGATGCGTGAGCGAGATCAGGCCGACCGCGAGCGTCGAACCTGTCAGCTGGTACACCTGGTACGCGAGCGCGACCTCGGCTATCTCCGTCCCGATGAACGAGAGACCTTGGCCGAGCCAGAGCCGCCGGAACGCCGGATTGCGCTTGAGCGGCGTGAGGTCGAGAGCGAAACGGGAAAGGCGAAAGCCGGCGGCGGAGCCGCCCGTCCGCGGCAGCGGACCTGGGGAGGGGGTCTCGGGGGAACCGGGAGGTTCCCCCGACGGACCACCGAGCGCGGTCAAAAGAGCTTCTGGTCCTCGGGCTTCGACGTTGCTGCGAGCAGGTGGCGGGCGCGTTGCCCAAGGTCGGCGAGATCGACGCGGCCGGCTTCGGCCTGCTCGGCGAGCCGTTCGGCGAGATCGAGCGCTTCGTCGACGATCGGCGAGGCGCCGGCCGAGTCCTGGCCCATGTCGTGCAGGATGGTGCGCTCGGTTCGCGACGCGACGATCGGATCGGGCACGCCCTCGATCCAGACCCGTGTGCGCCGCCCGTGCCCGCGGTCACCTTCGCCGAGCGGCTCCAGCGCGTAGATCTTGTCGGCGCGAGCGTACTTGCCGAAGCCGAGGAAGATCATGCGCGTCCTTTCCGCCACAGGCGGATTATTCCGGGGTCTGACCCCTTTCGGGGTCAGACCCCAGCCTTTCGCCTGGGCGGATTATTCCGGGGTCTGACCCCTTTCGGGGTCAGACCCCAGCAGTTCGCTCTTACACCGCCCCGCGGAGCACGTCGACGACGCGCTCCTGGTCGTCCGGCTCGATCTGCGTGAAGAAGGGCAGAGCCATCGTCCGGCGCGCCGTCTCCTCGGCAATCGGGCAAAGACCTTCGGCGAACCCGAACCGCTCGCGCATGTACGGCTGGAGGTGGATGCACGGGACGTACTCCGCGGTGGCAATGCCCTCCCGACGGAGGGCGTCCATGACGGCGGAGCGGTCGAGCGACCTGTCGAGCTTCACGACGTAGACGAACCATGACCGGCGATGGTTCGGGTCGTCGGGAGTCGGGGGCTCGACGCCGTTCACGTTCCCGAGCAGCTCGCCGTACCGCCGTGCTGCGGCGGCGCGTAGCTCGAGGATGCGGTCGAGCTTCTCCAACTGCGCCAGGCCGATCGCAGCCTGCAGGTCGGTCCAGCGATAGTTCAGCCCGAGGCGCACGTGATGGAACCAGCCGCCCTCTCCGTCGTACGAGCGGCCCTGGTTGCGCAGGCTGCACAGCTGCCGCCACTCCTCCTCGGAGTGCGTCGTGACGACGCCGCCTTCACCGGTGGTCATCTGCTTGTTGGGGTAGAACGCGAACACGGCGGACGGCCCGTGCGCCCCCAGCGGACGCCCGCGATACTCCGCCCCCAACGACTCGCACGAGTCCTCGATCAGCGCCAGGCCGTGGCGCTCGGCAATCGCACGGAGCGCGTCGAGCTCACACGGGAAGCCGAACATGTCGACGGCCACGATCGCGCGCGTCCTCTCGGTCACCGCGGCCTCGACCGCGGACGGATCGAGGTTCAGCGTCACCGGGTCGACGTCCGCAAACACCGGGGTCGCGCCTTCGAGGAGGAAGCAATTCGCCGACGACACGAACGAGAGTGGCGACGTGATCACCTCGTCCCCCGGGCCGAGCCCGGCGATCTTGCAAAGGAGGTGCAGCCCGGCGGTGCCGCTCGAGACCGCTGCCGCATAGGGCGCACCGACCCGTTGCGCGACCTCGTCCTCGAACCGCTCGATCCACGGGCCGAGCGACAACCGCCCGGACCGCAGCACCTCGAGCACGAGCTCCTCTTCGCGCTCGTCGAGCCACGGGCGCGAGAGGGGGAGCTCGCGTAAGGCTTCTCTCACGCTTGCGCGCGGGCCGGCTCGGTCGATGCGTACTCGAGCCAGTGCGACCAGCGCTCGCTCAGTCCGCGCACTGTGTCCAGGTACGCCTTTTGGATTGCGAGCGTGACCGGGCCGGGCGGGCCGATCGGCTGGTCGTCGACCTCGCGGAGCGGTGTCACCTCGGCCGCCGTGCCCGTCATGAACACCTCGTCGGCGAGGTAGAGGTCGGTGCGGATCAGCTGCTTCTCGACGACCGTGTAGCCGAGGTCCTGAGCGATCTGGATGATCGTGTCCCGCGTGATGCCCGGCAGGATCGAGGCAGACAGGTCGGGCGTGTAGATCGTGCCGTCCCGGACGATGAAGACGTTCTCACCGGAGCCGTCGGCGATGAACCCGTCGTCGGTGAGCAGGATCGCCTCGTCGTAACCGGCGCGATTCGCCTCCATCACCGCGAGCATCGAGTTGAGGTAGATGCCGGTCGCCTTGGCGACGTGCGGGATCACGTTCGGGCCGACGCGCGTCCACGACGAGATCTTCGCGCGGATTCCCTTCTCCATACCTTCGGCGCCGAGATACGTTCCCCACGGCCAGCTCATGATCACGACGTCGACCGGATTATCGGTTGCGGCGACGCCGAGCTCTCCGTACCCGTAGAACGCAATCGGGCGCAGGTAGCACTCGCGCACACCGTTCGCGCCGATCAGCTCCATGCATGCCGTCCGCAGCTCCCCGAGCGTGTGGCCGAGCTCCATGTTCAATAGTCGCGCCGAATTGTCGAGCCGCTTGAGGTGATCCGTGAGACGGAACACAGCGGTGCCCTTCGGCGTCTCGTACGCGCGAATACCCTCGAAGACACCGGACCCGTAGTGCAAGCCGTGCGTGCCGACGTGGATCTTGGCGTCGGCCCAGTCGACGAGCTCGCCGTTCATCCAGATCTTCTCGAGTTCCTGCATGGGAGGCTCTCCTTTGCGAGACTGGGCCGGACGTCGAATTCTATCCGGGCACCCGGTCCTCAGAATCCCCCGTTCTGGTCCTGAACGAGGAAAAGGCCGGTTTCCGCCCTGGTGAGCCGCAACAACTGGTCGGGCGCAAGGCCGACGACGTGTCGCGGAGAACCGGCTTCCAGCCACACGGTGCGCATCGCCAACAGCGACCGGTCGGCGATGACACGCGCGCCCTGAAACGGGAACGACGGGGACGCTGCAGGCCGTAGAACGGAGCAGCCGCTCGACCGTGCCAGGCGGGCCTGCTCGATTGCCCGGTCCGCGGGAACGAGCGCAACCAACAACTTGCCGTCGCATTCGAACCCCGCCACGCGCGCCGCAGGGCCCGGAGGCGTGTCGACGCCGGGAGGCAGCTCTTCGATCCGGCCCTGCGCCTCCGAGTCGCGGAGAAACGACGCGATGCGCTCGACCGACTCGGGCCACATCACTCGAGCGCGATGAAGCGCGCGTCCTCGAACGCACCGTGGAGCTCGCTGACGAGCTCCCGGGGCGCGGGCGTGTCGATCGACAGCGCCATCAGGGCCTGTCCTCCGCGCCGCGTGCGCGAGACGGTCATGTTCGCGATGTTCACGCCGGCGTTGCCGAACAGCGTGCCGACGCGCCCGATCACGCCCGGCACGTCGTCGTAGCGGAAGAAGACGAGCAGCGGCGCCAGCTCCATGTCGAGCTCGAACCCGAGCGCGCTCACGAGCCAGAGGCGGTTGTCGTTGCCGATCGTGGTGCCGGCCACGCGCAGCGCGCGTCCCCCGGAGACGGCCTCCACGCGAACGAGGTTGGTGAAGTCGCGCGACGAGCGACGCCGTTCCTCGCGCACATCGACGCCCCGCTCGGCGGCGATCACGGGAGCGTTCACGTAGTTCACCGGCTGGTCGGAGCGGCCCTGGAATGCGCCGTTCAGCGCCGCGACGGTCAGCAGCCGCGTGTCGTACTCGGCGAGCGCCCCGAAGTACGTCAGCCGTAGCTCGTCGACGCGCCCCTCGGCGAGCTCCATCGCCAGACGTCCGAGCTTCGCCGCCAGTGGGATGTACGCGCCGAGGACCTCCAGATCCTCGGCGCCGATCACCGGGATGTTGACGGCGTTCGTGACGAGGCCGCCCTCGAGCGCCGCGGCGACCTGCTCCGCGATGATCACGCCGGCGCGGTCCTGCGCCTCCTCCGTCGAGGCGGCGAGGTGGGGCGTGACGACGACGTTGTCCAGTTCCAACAACGGGCCCGAGTACGGCTCCGCGGAGAAGACGTCGAGCGCGGCGCCGGCGACCTTGCCGGAGCGCAGCGCGTCGAGGAGCGCAGACTCGTCGACGAGCTCGCCTCGTGCGGCGTTGACGATCCGCACGCCGTCGCGCATCTTCGCGAGAGCGTCGACTCCGATCGCATGACGCGTCTCGTCGGTCAGCGGCAGGTGCAGCGTCAGGAACTCGGCGGCTGCGTAGACGCCGTCCTCCGTCTCGGCGCGTTCCACCCCGAGCTCGCGGAAACGGTCGGGGGCGACGAACGGGTCGTAGGCGACGACGCGCATGCCGAGACCGGCGGCGCGCCGCGCGACCTGCTGGCCGATGCGGCCGAAGCCCAGCACGCCGAGCGTCTTGTCGGCGAGCTCGATGCCGCCGTACGTCTTCCGCTCCCAACGGCCCTGCTTCAGCGCCGCGTGGGCCTGCGGGATGTTTCGCGTCATCGCCATCAGGAGGCCCACGGCGTGCTCGGCCGCGGAGACGACCGTCGACTCCGGCGCGTTCGCGACGACGATGCCGCGCCGGGTCGCGGCGTCGACGTCGACGTTGTCGATCCCCACGCCGGCCCTGCCGATCACCTTCAGCCTGTCGGCGCGCGCGATCAGCTCGGACGTCAGCTTCGTCGCCGAGCGGATCACGATCGCCTCGTAGCCGCCGATCGTCTCGGCGAGATCGGAGTCGCCGTCGACGTCGACCTCGAAGCCACGCTCGCGTAGGAGACGGATCCCGGCCTCGGCGATCTCTTCGCGGACGAGGACGGCGTTCAAACGGGGGTGTGCTCTGCCCAGGCCTCGAGCGCACGCGTCACCGCTACACCGCGCTCGATCTCCGCACCGGCGTCAGCGAGCACCAGCTCGACGGCGGCCAGAGCGGTGGTGATGTCGAAGACGTCGAACCAGCCGATGTGGCCGATCCGGAAGATCTTGCTCTTCAACTCTCCCTGGCCGTTCGCGATCGTGATCCCGAAGCGGTCGCGCAGCTGCGAGACGACCTCGGTTCCGTCCACCCCGTCCGGCGAGCGAATCGCCGTGACGACGGCTGATTTCTCCTCGTCGGGCGAGAAGAGCTCCAGCCCCATCGCCTTCGCCCCTTCGCGGCAGGCTCGGCCCAGGCGCGCGTGCCGGTCGAAGGCAGCCTCGAGCCCCTCGTCGAGGAGCAGGCCGAGCGCGACGTCGAGCGCGCGCACGATCGAGACGGCGGGCGTGAACGGTGCGTCGAGCTTCGCCTGCGCCTTCCGCGTGCGCTCCCAGTCGAGAACGTAGCGCGGCGCGGTAGCGTGCGATGCGGCCTCGAGTGCCGCCGCGGAGACGGAGACGAAGGCGACGCCGGGCGGGCACATCAGCGCCTTCTGGGAGCCGGAAACGACCACGTCGATGTCCCACGCATCGGTCTCGAGCGGCACGGCGCCGAGGCTCGAGACCGCGTCGACGACGACGAGCGCGCCGGCCTCCCTCGCGACCGAGGCCAGCGCCTGCACGTCACAGACGACGCCCGTCGACGTCTCCGAATGCGTCAGGTAGACGACACGCACGTCGCCGCCGGCGAGCGCGCTGCGCAGGTCGTCCGGCTCCGGCGTCTCGCCCCAGTCGAGCCGCACGTGAACGAGCTCGGCCCCGAAGGCCCGCACCATTCCTGCCCAGCGCTCGCCGAAGTTCCCGGCGGAGAGCACGAGCTGGCGGTCACCAGGGCTCGTCAGGTTCGCCACCGCCGATTCGAACGCTCCCGTGCCGGAGGTCGTGAACATCAGGACGTCGTCCTGCGTGCGGTACACGTCGCGCAGCCGTGCCAGGCACCGCTCGTAGATCTCGCGATAGTCGCGCGCGCGGTGGTGGATGACCGGCTCGGCGAGCGCCGCAAGCACTTCCGGCGGCACGGGCGTCGGCCCCGGCGTCAGGAGATAGCGCTTCCCGGCCATGTGACCTGAGCCTAGCTAGGCCGGTGGCCGGCGAAGGTGATCACCTGCTGGAACGTCGGGCGGTTCGTCCAGCGGGCCGTCAGCGGCAGGAACCCGAACCTTAGGCGCTCGTGCGTCGCGTCCGCCCGCCAGCCCGTCGGGTCCGGCCCTTTCGTCGCCGCGAGCGCGGCGTACGCCTCGTCGAGCACCTCGCGCAACGACGCCTGGCAGCGTGTGTAGTCGCCGGCGCCGCAGAACGTCGGCTGCGTGCCGGCCAGGTCACGCACGAAGTAGCTGTACCAGCCGCCGTAGTAGGACGACCCGCCGGGATTGGCCGGGTCGTCCACCGCGACCAGCGATTTCAGACGGTCGGTCAGCGGGCCGAGCGTCGGCCGCATGATCACATCGGCGATGCGCGGCCAGACGGCGTCGATCACCGCGGCGCCCGGATCGTCGATTTTGCCGTCCAGATCGAGGTCGAGGCGGCTGGCACCCTTCGCGGCCCAGGCCTGCATCAACTCGAGCAGTTGCTGAGCTCGGGCATCCGTTGCGCCCTGGAGCACGCGCGAGAGCGTCGGCAGAACCATGACGGCCCGAAGATCCTGCGTCGCCGCGGCGTTCATCGCGCCGACGAGCGTCGCGAGCGTGTGCACCTTCCGCCTCGCGACCTGCCGTTGCAGGAGCTGCACGCGCTGAACCGGCCCGTACGCCCAGTTGTCGTCAGCGGCGGAAAAGCCGGCTGCCGGTTTGTTGTTCCAGTTGAGAATCACGCCGCTCTTCGGATTGACGCCGTGTACGTGCCGGCCGAGCGGTTCGAAGCCCCGCCACTCGTGGTCGCCGTCGCCTATCGTCGGCAGGCCAATGCCGACGTCGGGTGCGCGGATCGGCAGACGTCCGCTCGAGAACATCGCGATGTCGCGGTCGTCCGCGTAGAACCAGTTGAAGGTGAACTCGAGCTGGTTCATCGCACGGAAGAAGCTCTGCGGATCGTGGACGCGGTTCGTGTTCAGGTCCTCGAACGCGAGCGCAGACAGCAAGTCGCGGCCGCGTGTCGAGCGACGGCTCGAGACGGCAACGCGCCCGAGTTGCGTGGCTGCATAGCCCACCACGGGGCCGTGGACGGTTTCCCGGAAGACGATCTCGCGATCCGGCTCCGTCGCGGTTCCCTTGAGCACTCCGGCGTCAAAAGTGGTCATCGCTCGACATGAGCCCTTGAAGAAGTAGTGCAGGTCGTCCCCGCATAGACCCTCGACGTACTGATCGACGATGTCGGAATTGGCCGAGGTCGCGCTCCACGCGAAGTCCTTCCCCCGTCCGAGGAGGACGTAGAAGCTGAGGCCGGGGAAGGACGCGCCGCGGGCGTCGATTCCGCCCCCGTGCAGATCGAGCTCGAGCAGAAGCTCCGGGAACGTGTAGCCCACCTGTGGTCCCGCGACGAACAGTGGGTGATTCGTCGCCGAGCGCCGCGCCGAGACGAGCAGCGCGTTGCTCGCGGCGACGGGAGATCGAAAGTGGAACGCGGCGGGTGCTCCCGCCGGCCCGAAGCTGCCGTCGCGCAGTCCGACGTTGCCGGTGCCCGGTGCACCGCCGTACGGAAAGTCTCCGTCCACGCTGATCGGCGTGTCAGATTGCTGCTGTGCGAGCCGGCTCCAGAGGAATAGCGCTCGATCGGTGCCAAAGCGGTTCTTCAGGGCATCCAGGAACATCGATCGCCGCACTTCGTCGCCGCCGCCGACGCCGAGGTTCGCGCCGAGGAGCGCGCCGACTGCGACCACGTCGGTCATCGTCCAGGGTCGCAGCCCCTGGTTGCGATGCTGGTAATAGGCGTTGATGCCCGCGACGTAGTTGCGCACGTCGGCGTACAGCTGCCGACCCTTGGAGCCGGCCGAGCGGAGCAGGTCGAGTTCCTGTCCGAGGCGCGCGTCGGCCTCCGCGGACCAGGCGAACTGTCGTCCTGAGAACGCGAGCGCGAACGGATCGATGCCGGGAACGTCGAGCGCAGCGAGCCGACCCGGCCCGCGCAGCAGTTCGAGGAGGATGTAGCGATCCTCGGCGGTCGCGTACCCCGCACCGAACTCGACGTCCTGGCGCGTTCGGCCGTAGATGTGCGGGACGTCCCAGCGGTCACGAAGAATCCTCAGACCTGGACGCGGGCGTTCGGTCTGCAAGACCTTGCCGGTCACGCCGAAGCGCTCGGACTTGAAGTAGCGGGTCAGGTCCTGCGGCTTGACGTTCGCCCCGCGTGGCGTGAGGCCGTCGTACAACCGCAGCTGGTCTTTCGCCGTCGGCGGGAAGAGGAGGTCGCCGGACTGGCCGGGCGGAAGCACGTTCAACGCAACGGCCGCGTAGTCGACCCGCGGCTCGCCGCCCGCCGCCGGAATCGAGCTCAGGGCCGCCACGGCGGCGAGCGCGAGGACGCGCCTCATCGCGCCGAGCCTACTCCTGCCGGCACTTGAGGCAATCGGCACGAATGTTTGCTAACTCGACGCCGCGGTGACCGTCCTACCACTCTGAACAACCAGCGCTGCTCTCGACTGCGGCACAGTCGAGAGGGCGGCGCGGATCCGGGGGGATCTTCGAATGCGGCACAAGCACACACTCCTACTGGCGTGCGCGTGCGCCCTCGCGGCGCTGGTGGGCGCAGCGACCCTGCACGCGGACCCGGGGCCGGATCCAGAGCCGACGACGACGACGACCGATGAGGCTGCAGCGCCACAGCTCGACCTTGCGCTCGTGCATCGCGTGATCGAGCGTCACCGCCGCGAGACCTGGCACTGGCAGCGCGTGATGGGCCGGCCGTTGACGCGTGACCTCGCGGATCCGCCGGCCGACCCTACGCAGCAAATCGCGGCGTGGCGAAGGCTCGCGCTGACGATGAGGCAGCGCGCGCAGAACCCACCGCACAAGGCGGCATGGCTCTGCATCCACCGCTTCGAGGGCGCGTGGCGCGACCCGAACGCTCCCTATTACGGCGGGCTCCAGATGGACGTGCAGTTCCAGCGCACATACGCGCCCTCGCTCTTCCGGCGCAAGGGGACCGCCGACCACTGGACGCCGCTCGAACAGATGTGGACGGCCGAGCGGGCACGCCGCAGCGGCCGCGGGTTCTACCCGTGGCCGAATACCGCGCGGTATTGCGGCTTGATCTAAGGCGCGCACTGGCACTCGTCGGGGGAACCTTCCGGTTCCCCCGAACCCCCTCCACCGGTCCGCTTCGCGGACGGGCCGCTCCGCGGCCGGCGTCGGACCCTGGGCCTAGCGAAGTCTCTGGACGTTGCGCATGTCGACCTTGGCCTCGTCGCGGGTCGTGACGTCGTCGCCGTTCTCGACGCCGCTGCCGTCGACCTCGGGACCGAACGTCTCTCTCAGCGCACGCGCTCGCTTGGTTCGCGTCGCCGACACGAAGCCGAGCAGGACGATCGCTGCCGCCACGGCAATCACGATCCAGACCCACGTATCCATCTCGACTCCTTCCGGTCGCTAGGAAAGCGAAGAGGGGTGAGGTTCGCGTACCCGGCGCCGAGCCGGTCCTAACCGAGCTTCTCTCGCAGCAGGTCGTTGACGACCTTCGGGTCCGCCTTGCCCTGCGTCTCCTTCATCACCTGGCCGACGAAGTAGCCTAGGAGGCCCTCCTTGCCGCCTTTGTACGCGGCGACCTGGCCGGGATTGTCGGCGAGGATCCGGTCGACGAGCGGCTCCAGCTCGGACGTGTCGGCGACAAGCGCCTCGCCCAGGTAGGCGTCGGCCTTGAACTCGGGGTCGCCGCTCTCCGCCAACGCCTTCGCGAACGTCGCACGCGGAATCGTGGCGCGCGCGCCGATCACCTTCGCAAGCTCCTGCGCGTTGACGGCGGCGGGATCCACACCGGTCGCGACGAAATCGTTCATGAGCACGTTCGAGACGGCCTTCGCATCGACGCCGTCGAGCGCGACGCGCTCGTACAGCGCCGCGAGCGCGGCCGAGCCGTTCAGCACCTCGGCGTCGTAGAACGGCAGTCCGTATTCGCGCTCGAAGCGCCGGATGCGCGAGCCGGGCAGCTCGGGCAGCTCGGACTTCAGCCGCTCGAGCGTCTCGGCTTCGGGCTCGAGCGGGACGAGGTCGGGCTCGGGGAAGTAGCGGTAGTCGTCGGCCTCCTCCTTGCGCCGGCGCGGAGTGACGGTGTCGGACTTGACCTCGTAGTCGAGCGTCTCCTGCACGACCTCGGCGCCCGACTCCCACGTCGCGATCTGCCGCCGCACCTCGGCGTCGATGCCGCGGGCAATGTGGTTGAACGAGTTCATGTTCTTCAGCTCGGTGCGTGTGCGGTAGCCGGTCTCCCCCTCCTCACGCACGGACACGTTGGCGTCGGCGCGCAGCTGTCCCTTCTCCATCTCCGCGTCCGAGAGCCCCAGCTCGACGATCGTCTGGCGCAGCAACTGCAGGAAACGCTTCGCCTGGTCGGCCGAACGAATGTCCGGCTTGGTCACGATCTCGACGAGCGGCGTGCCGCCGCGGTTGAAGTCGATGTTGGAGTGCGCCGCGCCGACGATGCGACCGGTCGCGCCGCCGACGTGGATCGTCTTGGCCGCGTCCTCCTCGAGATGGGCACGCACGATGCCCACCTCGGAGTCGCCGTCCGGCCCCGGGACGATGAACCGCCCGTCCAGGCAGAGCGGTTCGTCGTACTGCGAGATCTGGTAGCCCTTCGGCAGGTCCGGGTAGGGG
>Ga0137371_10000794_pt1 | contig 24212 bp, 16 predicted proteins | sample SagtaG_7_FD_104919 | JGI IMG/M metagenome (GOLD analysis project Ga0137371, IMG submission 104919) | Vadose zone soil microbial communities from Sagehorn Ranch, Mendocino, California, USA - Sage1_R_40_16 metaG | ecosystem: Environmental > Terrestrial > Soil > Vadose zone | place: USA...
AGAGTCGCGGGACGACGTCGATCTGGACGTCGAGCTTGCGTAGCTGCCTGATCGTCGCCAGAAGCTCGTCGTGCGTAGTGTCGGAGAAGGCGATTATCACGCGCTCGATGTCGAGCAGGGCGACGATCTCCGCCAGCCGCTCGGTGGAGCCAAGCATCGCGAGGTGCTCGAGCTCGGTGCGCCGCGGCCGCGGATCCTCATCTACGAAGCCGACTAGGTCAATCCCGTATTCCGGATGTTGGAGCAGCTTGCGCGCCGCCAGTTGGCCGACGTCGCCCGCGCCGATGATGATCGTGTTCTGCAGGTAGAGAGAGCTGCGACGCGCTAGGCCACGCGCCAGGCCGCGGGTGGCGGCTACCAGCACCGTCGCGAAGAGCCAGAACACGATCAGTCGCGGCACGTGCGGGTTGCCGAGCCCGAGCGCCCAGGTCGCGACGAAGTAGAACCATGCGCCGAGGGTGACGAGGTGGAACACGCCGACCACCTCGTCGATCGTCGAATGATCGACATGCTCTTCGTCGCGCTCGTAGAGGCCGTAGAGCTTCGCCCCGACTACCCAGAGCGGGAGCATGAGCAGCAACACGCCGAACTCGAGCGTCGCGCTCGCGTCTCCGTGGCCCGGGGCGACGACGCGTGCCAGGAGGAACGCGAAGACCAATGCGGCGGCATCGGCAACCAGCAGGGCTCGCCGCACGAGCCAGCCGCGCCTGCGCGCGGAGACGCGCGACCCGAGCTCGACGTCACCCGGGACGCCACGCCGCTCGAGGAGTAACCCCGTGCGCTGGTCGACCTCGAACGCTTCGAGCTCGAGGCCGTCGGCTGTGCGCTGAACCGCGCTCACAATCGCCCGCCGTGGGGCTGACGCGACGCGTCGCCGTGATGCGTCGTCAAACGCCGCATGCTCCTCCGTTCGCTCTCCGTCTCTTGTTACGCGCGCACAGGAACATGCGCACACGTCGGAGCCTACGAGCGCGGGGGGTCTGCGCCCAGACCAGAGTCAAAAAACCCACCGCGCGAGCGGGAACTACCCGTTCGGTGGGCGGGAACTAGCTGTTCGGCTGGACCGAGGCGATCGACCGATTCATGGCCATGAACAACGCTAAGCTCGGGCTGCCGGGGAAGAACCGCTGAGGGGTTGCGCTTTGGATCGTCTACGCTTGAATGAGACGAGTCCTGTGCTGAGCTACTCTTCTCTCCCGCATTGGAAGATTATTCCCATGAATCATCAACAGCAAATCGACAGACACTTTGACGCGTCGGCGAGACACTGGAGGGATCTGTACGACAGTCAGAGCCTTGAAGGGATGATTCATCAAGGCCGTCGGACCCTTGCACTTCGATGGATCGACGAATTGGCACTGTCAGGTCGAGTACGAGCGCTCGAGGTCGGAGGCGGGGCTGGGCTCCTCGCGATCGATCTCGCAAGGCGAGGTTATGACGTCGATTGCATCGACTCGAGTAGCGCGATGGTTGAACTTGCCAGAACGGACGCAAGAAGCGCTGACGTCGCTGGAGGTCTTTCAATCGATGTTGGCGACGTCCATGCGCTTGACTTCGACCCGTCGGCCTTTGATCTCGTGGTTGCTATGGGCGTTGTTCCTTTTCTGCATGCTCCGGAGAAGGCCCTAGCCGAGATGGCTCGAGTTGCCAAGCCAAACGGCTGGGTTCTCTTGAGTTCTGATAATCAATTCCGGTTGAACAAAATTCTGGACCCGCGTTTCATTCCGTTCCCGGGAAGGGAGGGGCTCAAGCGGCTTCTCACGCGTATTGGGGTCAAGGACCCCTCGGAGCTTCCCACGAAGCGCTTCCCGTCTAAGGTGGCACGACGGATGATCGAAGGTGCCGGACTCAGGGTCGATCGCTGTGTAACTATCGGTTTCGGGCCGTTCACATTGCTCGGTAAGGACCTGTTTACGGAACCATCAGCGATGAGATTGAATAGGTGGCTACAAGAGCGTGCAGATCGCGGCACCGTCGGACTTCGTTCGCTCGGCGCACAACACATCATTCTCGCTCAAAAGGCGTGACTTCCGCGGTGTGTCACTCGAACCACTGAAGTGGCGCCGCCGTATAGACGAACGTCCGAAGCTGAGATTCATGATTCTGCTCAGCGGCAACCCCGTCAAGGAGCTCCGCCCACGATGACGTTACGCGGAGTCCCGGAATCTCGCGAGGAAGCATCGCCATTGACCGAGGCGAAGGACAGTAGAGCCACGTTGGATGTCCCGACGCCGCAGTCGCCCGTTGCCTCCTGAGAAGGCGTCGAGGCATCACTCGAGCTCGTACTTTGCTCGCAAGGCGCCTCGGCTTGTTGAGATTTGCCGCGATGCGGCGCTGCAGCACCCGTTCCCGGTGGAATCGCGGAGCGTTCATGAACGGGAACAAGCCGTGAAACCCGAGGCCCTCGCTACACGACGCCACAACGATCCGCGACGCCGCGTGCGGCGCAAGAGCAAGCGGAAAGGTTCCCTTCATTCGCACGAACGTGAGCGAGAGGTCGTTTGGATAGGCGTTCGAGACGACGATGCGGACGCCCGGATCCGGCCGTGGGGCCCGAAAGGCCTCTCTGGTATCTGCAAGAAATTGCGGATACAGATGATGAATGTCACCAGAAGCAAGGTCGACGACTTGGCGGTTCGCGTCGACGACGAGGAAGACGCCGGTTTCCAGGCCAATGAGCCGTGCGATCTCGTCGAGATCACGCCGGAACGTGTCGCTGCTCGAAAGCGATCCCCAACCGTTGGCCTCGTGGCCGAAGTGCAGCGCCGCGATCGACCGAAAGTCCAAGATGCCAAGTGCGGTCTTCGACCCTCCTCCGAAGCCGCCGGTATGGTTGGGGTACAGGCCCCCGACGCCGACGAGGAAGTCGCTCTGTACGACTTCTTTTGAAAGCCGCACGGGAGTGCCGAATGATGTTCGACCGACCTTGACAACAGGCTGGCTGCGATCGTGTACACAAACGCGACATGAATGAACCAGATCAGGCCCCACCTTCTTGGCAACAGCCTCCGCGCTCGGCGGCGCGTGAGTTCCAGGACCGATAATGATCGTTATGTTCCGCATCGGTATCCCGGCTTCGGTGAATTGGCGGACGACGAGAGGAAGGACCCGCGAGGCTGGCGTGGGCCGATTCAGATCGTCAACGATGATTAGGGGCCGGGTTGCCCCTGCGCATAGCTCTCGAATGGGTCTCTGGCCGACAGGAGACTCAAGGCGTTCCCACAGCTCAGCGTCCGTCAGCGCACGGGCCGTCGCAGGAGCGAACACGGATACTTCCCAGGAGTCTGGCAGGTCAAGATTTATCGTTCTGTCGCCGTACCAAGCAGCTGTTTGGAGGATTAGGTTCGCTGAAGGTTTAGAGGTTGAGCCGGGGCTTATCGCTTCTGCCATCTAAACGGGGAAAATGACCGCTCGGGCTGCAGAACGCGGAAAGTGGCAAGCCGCGCACAAGCGCGCCCTGTTCGCTGAGAAGAGACCGGGTCGCTCTCGGAGCAGGAAGGAGGTGTCGGCTCGACGACTTCCAACGATCGCACCCACGCACGTAACATATCCGCCTCATGCCGGGTTTGCGGGATGACCTTCGGGCGCTTCTTGCTGACGTCCAACGGGGGGAGGTCGACCCCGCGCGGGCTCTCGATCAGCTCGCGCAACTGCCGTTTCGCGATCTCGGGTTTGCCCGCGTCGACCTCCATCGCGAGCTCCGTCAGGGCGCGTCGGAGGCCGTGCTGGCCGAGGGAAAGACGCCCCAGCAGGTGGTTGAGATCGTCCGGGCGCTGCTCGAGGGTGGTGCCGGCACCGTCCTCGTGACGCGGGCGGACGCTGACGCACGCCGCGCCGTCCGCGATCTGGCCGAGGACGCGCATGAGCACGAACTCGCTCGGCTCGTATGGGTCGCCCGCGCGCTCCCGGACCCGCGCGGCGTGGTCGTCATGCTCTCCGCAGGCACGGCCGACGGTCCCGTTCTGCACGAGGCGCGTGTGCGGGCAGAGCTGCTTGGGACGGAGGTGGTCGTGCATGAGGACGTCGGTGTCGCTGGTCTGCATCGGATCGTTTCGGGGCTGCCGGACCTCGCGCGCGCCGATTGCGTCGTCGTCGCCGCCGGCATGGATGCGGCCTTGGCGAGCGTCGTCGGCGGCCTTGTCCCCGTGCCGGTGATCGGCGTCCCCACCTCCGTCGGCTACGGCGTCGCCGACGGAGGCCGTACGGCCCTGAACGCAATGTTGGCCTCGTGTGCCGCAGCGCTTGCTGTCGTCGGCATCGACGACGGCTTCGGCGCCGGCACGCTTGCAGCGCGCATCGCAAGAGGACGCGAGTGATTGCCTACCTCGACTGCGTCGGCGGCCTAGCGGGCGACATGCTGATCAGTGCGCTGCTGGACGCGGGGGCGCCCGAGGAACCGCTGCGGGCGGTCCCGGCCCGGCTGGCGCTGGAAGGCGTCGACCTCGGCTTGAAACGGGTCGAGCGACATGGCATCAGTGCGCTCCAATTCAACGTTCGGAGCAAGCACGATCACCACGAGCGCAGCTGGCGCTCGATCCGCGAGCAGCTCACGGTCGCCGCGCTCGACGAGCGCGTGCGGGCGCGCGCGACGGCGGTGTTCGCACATCTTGCCGAGGCCGAGGGCCGAGTCCACGGGCTCCCCCCTGACGAGGTCCACTTTCATGAGCTCGGTGCGGTCGACACGCTCATCGACATCGTCGGTGCCGTCACGCTCCTCGAGGAGCTTCGCGTCGAGCGGCTCATTTGCTCGCCGCTACCGGTCGGGCGCGGTCTCGTGAATGCGGCCCACGGGATCTTGCCGCTACCGGCACCGGCGACCGCGGAGCTGCTGGTCGGCGCGCCGGTCTTCGGCGTCGACATCGAGGCCGAGCTCGTCACGCCGACTGGCGCCGCGCTCGCGTCAACGCTCGCCGACGGCTGGGGCTCAGTCCCGCCCATGACGCTTGGGGGGGTAGGTTACGGAGCCGGCACGATTGACCTCGTCGAGCGTGCGAACGTTGTGCGCATCCTCCTCGGTCGCGGGGTGGAGAACGTAGCCTCTGAGCATGAAGTGGCGTTACTGGAGACCAATCTCGACGACTTCAACCCCGAGCTCGTCCCGGACGCGGTGGAACGCTGCTTTGCCGCCGGCGCGCTCGACGTCTGGACCACGGCCGTCTCGATGAAGAAGGGCCGGCCCGGCGTCGTGTTCGCGGCACTCGCGCGGCCCGAGGCGGAGGCTGCTGTGGCGCGGACGATTCTCGAGGAGACAACCGCGCTCGGCGTGCGCGTCGCGCGGCTGCGAAGGTATGAGCTCGAGCGGGAGGAGCGGACGGTGGAGGTGGACGCTCGGCCGGTGCGCGTCAAGCTCGGCCGCATGGAGGGCCGGGTCGTCAATGTCATGCCCGAGCACGACGACTGCGCCGCCGTTGCCCAGGCGACGGGCAGGCCGGTAAAGGCCGTCTGGGCGGCGACGCTAGCCGCCGCACGCGAGCTGCCGTGACGAGGATCGACGAGCTAGAGGCGCTGATCCGTCCGCTCGGCAGCGTCGTCGTCGCGTTCTCTGGCGGCGTCGACTCCTCGGTCGTGTCGGCGCTCGCGGCGCGTGCCCTCGGCGCGCGCTCGCTTGCCATAACTGCGGTCTCGCCTGCCCTCGCCTCGGGCGAGCTGGACGCCGCGTGCACGGTCGCCGCTGCCATCGGGATCGAGCACCGGACGATCCGGACGGAGGAGCTTGGGCGTGAGGGCTACCGGCGCAACGACGAGCTGCGCTGCTACAGCTGCAAGACTGAGCTCTACGGCCGGCTCCTCACGCTCGCGCGCCGCGATGGATACGCAGCCATTCTCTCAGGCGCGAATGCTGACGACATGGGCGACTGGCGCCCCGGACTCCGCGCCGCTGCCGAGCACGGCGTTCGTCACCCTCTCCTCGAGGCCGGCGTCGGCAAGGACGAAGTGCGCGCGCTTGCGCGTGAGCTTGGCCTACCAAGCGCCGAGCGGCCTGCTTCCCCCTGTCTCGCCTCGCGGCTCCCATACGGGACGGAGGTGACGCCGGCGGCGCTGGCACGGGTCGACGGCGCTGAGCAGGCGCTCAAGGCGCTTGGCTTCCACGTTCTCCGCGTTCGCCATTACGGTGACCTCGGCCGAATCGAGCTCGCGGCCGACGAACTGCCCCGCGCGCTCGCAAACCCCGAGCCGGTTCTGGCCGCCGTACGGGAGGCTGGCTACCTTCGCGCCCAGATCAGCGAAACGCCGTTCCGCTCCGGCTCGCTGAACCGGGAGCTGTTAGGGCGTCGGCTCCCGGTCGTTTCAGGCGTAGGTCAGGCGGCAGCGAGCAGGGTCGAGGTGACTGCCTCGAGCACTCGATCAACGCCGTCGTCGCCGAGCTCCGGGTAGAGCGGAAGCGAGAGGCAATGGGCAGCAACCTCTTCGGTTAGGGCCAAGCCGCTCTCCGTCCCCTTCCAGCCTCGAGCAAGAGCCACCTGTCGGTGGCAGGGAACTGGATAGTGGACGCCGGCGCCGATTCCACGGCTGTGCAACTCGGCGAGCAGGCCGTCGCGATTCGGGTCGAGGAGCACGAACAGGTGGCGGGCGTGATCTGCCCATGGCTGTACGACCTGGAGTCGCACGCCGCTCGCTCGGAGCCCTTCCTCGTATCGCGCAGAGAGCCGCCTACGCTCCTCGGTCCAGGCGGCGAGGAACGGCAGCTTCGCCCGTAGCACTGCCGACTGCAGTTCGGATGCGCGTGCGTTCGTCCCCAGCAACTCATGCTCGTACTTGCCGCCCTGGCTCCGGCCGTGGTCTCGCAGCGCACGCACGTCAGCGGCGAGCGCGGGATCAGAGGTCACGACCGCGCCCGCGTCGCCGTAGGCGCCGAGGTTTTTGCCCGGGTAGAAGCTGTAGCAGGCGGCGCGGGCGCGACTGCCGACGGCGGCGCCGTGGTAGCGAGCGAGATGCGCTTGTGCTGCGTCCTCGACGATCGGGATACTCGGCGCCGCCGCGCCGATCGCCGGTACGTCGGCGGGATGGCCGTAGATGTGTACCGGCACAATCGCTTTTGTCCGCGGGCCGACCGCTTCCGCGACCAACGCCGGGGCCATTGTCCAGCTATTCGGCTCGATGTCGACGAGGACCGGAGTGGCCCCGGTGGCGGCGATCGCGCCGACTGTTGCGAAGAAGGTGTGCGAGACCGTGATCACTTCGTCGCCTGGGCCGACGCCGATCGCCTTCAACGCAAGCTCGAGCGCCGTGGTCCCGCTCGACACGGCCACGCACTCTCTCGCCTCGCAGGCGCTTGCGAACTCCTGCTCGAACGCCTCGGTTTCTGGGCCGTTAATGAAGACCTGGCTCCTGAGCACGCGTTCGATCGTAGTGTGGATTTCGCGCTCGATGGAGCCGTACTGGGCTTTCAGATCGACCAGTGGAAGCCTAGACATGAGCGAGATCCTCGAGTGCGACGCGTTGCCCTCCATTGGCGCGCGATACCGAGGCCGCCTCCAAGATCTCGACGACCTCAGCCGCTTCTTCGAAATTCGTAATGGGTTCATTGCCAGCGAAGATGCACTCCACGAAGTGCCGGCATTGCGCCTGCAGCGGCTCCACATGCGGCAAGCGCGGGACGAACATGTCGCCGGAGCGTTGGATCAGCCGAAACTCCCCGAAGCTCGAGAACTCGCCGAGCGAACGACCGAGATGCTCGCGGTCGATCCCGGCGTCGTGGATTGCAACTTGGTTGGCGACGTCGTCGTAAACGACCATCTTCCGGCTACCGACGACCGTCATCCGCCTCACCTTGCTCGGGCTGAGCCAGCTGACCTGGACGTGCGCCACTGCGAAGTCGTACTCAAGCATTATGAACGCGAGGTCGGGCACGCCTGGCTGGAGGTAGTCGTAGGCATGGCAGTGGACGGCGATGGGACGCGCGTCGAACCAGTGCTGGATGATCGAGATGTCGTGCGGCGCGAAGTTCCAGATCGCGTCGACGTCGCTGCGGACGCGACCGAGGTTCAGCCGTTGTGAGTCGATGTAGTAGACCTGTCCGAGATCGCGCTGCCGAAGCAGCTCGCGCACGTGCTGGACGGCAGGGCTGAAGCGAAAGGTGTGTCCGACCATCAAGACGAGCCCGTCCTCGCGTGCCTGCTCGCCGAGCGTTCGGCAATCGGACGCCGTCAATGCGAGGGGTTTCTCCACGAGCACGTGCTTCCCGGCGGAGAGGGCCTCGGTGGCCAGCTCCAAGTGCGTGGCCGGGTTCGTCGCGATGATGACGGCGTCGATCGTCTCGTCTGCGAGTGCCTCGGTCAATGAGGCACTTGTCCGCGCGGCCGGGAAGTGCCTTTGCACTGCGGTCGCCAGTGCGAGTTCGCGGTCGACGAGCGCGGCGATCTCCACGTCCGGCAGCGAGGCGGCCGCACGGATCACTTTCGGCCCCCAGTAGCCGCAGCCGACGAGCGCGATCCGCGCGCGTCGCGCCCGCAGCTCGATGGCGCCGACGCTGCCGTTCCCGTTGCCGTTGCGGTTCCCGTTGCCTGCGCTCATCGTGCTTGCCCTCCTCGTCGTTTGATCCGACTCAGTTGGTGCGGTAGGCGCCGAAGTCGTCCATTGTCAAGGAGCCCGTCTGCCCGGTCAGCCCCATTCCCACAGAAAGGTTCGTGGCGCCCGTCGGCATCGGGGGTGTCGTCCAGGTCGCCTGCGTCCAGTCTGACGAGATCGGTTGCCCGGGCGACTGGCCAAGCCAGTTGTAAGTGCCGGTCGGGCCAGTCGTGCTCACGAAGGCGAAGATCGCCGGCCTGGCTGTCGACTTGTACCAAGCGGTGATCGTGTGCGTGCGCCCGGCTTGCGTGGCGATCGAGCAGGTGCCGTTGAAGGCGTTCAGCAGCTTACGGTCGCCGTTGGTGTAGCTCGTGATGTTGAGGTTCTCCCCGTGCGCGCCATTGTGTGCGTCTGTCGTCCACGTCCAGACGAACGTGTTGGTGCCGTAACCGGCAAGGGTCCAACAGGTCGGCGTGTTGCCAGAACCCTGCTCGAGCCCGGGATTCTGGAGCAGGTTGAAGTTCGTGGTGATCACCGAGACTGTGCTCGACGTGGTCGTGTTGCCGGCGCTGTCGACCGCGCGGGCGGTGATCGTGTGTTGACCGTCGGCCACGGTCGTCGAATCCCAGTTGATCGTCCATGGCGACGAGATCGCCGTACCGACCGTGTTGCCGTCGACGCGGAAGTCGACGTGGTCGACCGAGACGTTGTCGCTCGCGGTCGCGCTCAAGGTAGTCGGACCGGCAACGATCGCGCCCGCCGTCGGCGCGGTCAGCGAGACAGTCGGCGGCGTTCCGTCGATCTGGATCTGTATCGCATGGTCGTTCTCGGCGTTGCCGGCGTTGTCGAACGCGCGGTAGTTCACGGTCGTCGTGGTTGCCAGCGTGAACGGCGCCGTGTAGACGGTGCCGTGCGTCGACGTCGGAATCGAGCCGTCGGTCGTATAACGGATCGAGCTGACGCCGGAATCGGCGTCGGTTGCCGCCAGACTGACCGATGCGCCCGATGGGTACCAGGCGCTGGCCGTGCACGGCGAGCCGTTGCAGTTGATGGTGGTCGACGGAGGTGTCGTGTCGACCCGAATCAGCGCGGTGTTGACCGGCTCGGCGTTGCCGGCGTTGTCGTACGCGCGGTACTTCACCGTCGTCGTCAGCCCGACGCTGAAGGCGCCGCTGTAGATCGTCCCGTGTATGGGCGACGGGTCGGTGCCGTCGGTCGTGTAGACGATCTCGTTGACGCCGGAGCCACCAGTGTCGGTCGCTGCGAGGGTCACGTTTACCGCTGCGTTGTAGAAGCCGCTGCCGCAACTGGCTCCGTTGCACCGGATCGACGAGGACGGTGCGATGGTGTCGATCTGGACCTGCTGGGTGTTGACGGCCTCGGCGTTGCCGGCGTTGTCGTACGCGCGGTACTTCACCGTCGTCGTCGTGGCGAGCGAGAAGGCGCCGCTGTAGACCGTCCCGTGCGTGCGCGACGGGTCGGTGCCGTCGGTCGTGTAGACGATCTCGTTCACGCCCGAGCCACCCGGGTTGTCCGTCGCGGCAAGAGTCACCGAGACTGCACCGTTGAACCAGCCGCCGCACGACGACGCGTTGCAGCTGATCGTACTGGTCGGCGGAATCGTGTCTCCCGGCGCGTTGTTGACCGTGACCGTGACCGGGTCCGAGGTGGCTGTCGTATTCCCGGCGGCGTCTACCGCGCGGGCACTGATCGAGTGCTGGCCGTCGGAGACAGTGGTCGAATCCCAGTTGATGCTCCAGGGCGCGCTCGTCGCCGTGCCGACGTTGTTCCCGTCGACGAGGAAATTGACATGATCGGGTGGCGTGCCGGTCACAGAGGCGCTGAGTGCCACTCCGCCGCTCACGGTGGCCCCGTTCGCGGGGGAGCTCATGCTGATGCTCGTGGGCGGCGCATTGTTCGAGACCGTCACCGTGTGGGCGCTCGAAGTCGTGCTGTTCCCAACTGTGTCGAAGCCGACGGCTGTGATCGAGTGCTGGCCGTCGGCAACCGAGGCCGAGTTCCAGTTGATGCTCCAGGGCGCGCTCGTCGCCGTGCCGACGTTGTTCCCGTCGACGAGGAAATTGACGTGGTCGACCGCGGTGTTGTCGCTCGCGCTCGCACTCAGGACTATCGAGCCGCTCACGGTCGCGCCGTCGGCGGGTGCCGTGAGCGACACGGTCGGCGGCGCCGTGTCGACCGTGATGAGCTGGCTGTTGACCGGCTCGGCATTGCCGGCGTTGTCGAACGCGCGGTAGCGAACCGTCGTGGTCGCGGACAGCGTGAACGGGCCAATGTAGAGACTGCCGTGCGTCCCCGTCGGGTCGGTGCCGTCGGTCGTGTAGCGGATCGACGCGACCCCGGAAGCGTTGTCGACCGCGGTCAGCGTCACGACCACGCCCGCTCCGTACGGGGCCGAGGTGCACGCTGCAGCGTTGCACTGGATTGTGCTCGCGGGGGCGACCGTGTCGATCTGGATCAGCTGGCTCGAGACGGTGCCGACGTTCCCCGCCCGGTCGACGGCCACGTACCTGACGGTGGTGGTCGTGTTGACCGAGAACGAGCCGAGGTAGACGTTTCCGTGTGTCGGCGACGGGTCCGAGCCGTCCGTCGTGTAGACGATCTCGCTGACGCCGGAACCACCGCTGTCAGTGGCGCTCAGCGTTGCAGAGACAGCACTGTTGAACCAACCCGTGCAGGAACCCGCGTTGCAGCTGATCGACGCCGTCGGCGGGATGGTGTCGATCTGGATCAGCTGGGTGTGGATCTGCTCGGCATTTCCGGCTCTGTCGTAAGCGCGGTACTTGATGGTGGTCGTCTGGCTGACGCTGAACGGGCCGGTGTATGTCGCTCCATTCGTGAGCGAAGGGTCGGAGCCGTCGGTGGTGTACACGATCTTGGAGACGCCGGACCCGCCTGGATCGTCGGTGGCGGACAGGTCGACTTCGGTCGGCCCGTTGTAGAAGCCGGTGGCGCAGCCGTTCTCGTAGTCGCCGGCATTGCATGCGATCAACGTCACCGGTGGCGTCGTGTCGGGCGCCGGCGCGTTGTCGTACATCGCGAAGTCGTCCATCGTCACCTGACCGGCGTTGTTCAGGCCAAGTCCGATCGAAAGATTGGTGAGGTTCGACGGTATGACAGGCGTGGACCAAGTCGCCTGCGTCCACGATGTCGAGGACGGAAGGCCAGACGACTGGGCAAAGAAGCTGTACGTTCCGTTGCCGCCTGTCGTGTTGCCGAAGGTGAAGATCCGCGGCACCGTCGGCGAGGCTGCCTTGTACCAGACGCTGATCGTGTAGCTGTGCCCGGGGATCACAGCGGGGGAGCAGGTTGAGCTGAAGTTCGTCAGCAACTTGCGGTCGCCGTTCGTGTAGCTGGTGATATTGAGATCCTCCGCGTGCGTGCCCGTGTGGGCGTCCGTCGTCCACGTCCACGTGGAGGTGTTCGTGCCGTAGCCGCCGAGCAGCCAGCAGCTGGGTGGATTGGCTGTACCCTGCTCCAGCGAGGGGTTCTGGAGCAGGTTGTTCGTCTGGTTCGAGACGAAGACCGTGATCGGCGAAGTCGTCGTGCTGTTGCCGGAGGTGTCGACCGCGCGAACGCTGATCGTGTGAGCGCCGTTGGAGACGCTGCGCGAGCTCCAGCTCAAGGTGAAGGGTCCGGAGGTGAGCGTGGCGACGACGCTGCCGTCGACCAGATAGTCGACGTGGTCGACCGCAACGTTGTCGCTTGCGTTGGCGCTGATCGGGACGAAGCCGGACACGGTTGCGCCCGCGCTCGGACTGGTCACGGACACCGTCGGCCGTGTCGTGTCGCCGCCGCCGGAGGCGGCCGCGTCGTCAAAGGAGGCGTCGTCGACCGTGAGCGAGCCGTTCCCGCTCAACGTCAGCCCGAACATGAGGCCGTTGATGCCGCTCGCGATCGTGTCGGTGACGAAGCTGGCCTGCGTCCACGTCGACGAAGCCGGAAAGCTCGGGCTATTCGCCCAGTAACGGATCTGCCACTGGGAGTCGCGCGTGAACAGCGTGAAGGAGACCGGCGCGTTCGACTTGTACCACTCGGTGATGCGGTACTGACGACCGGGACTCACCGTCGGCATGCAGTAGCCGAGGTCCTGCTGGACGAGCAGCTTGTTGTCGCCGCTCTGGTAGTTGGTGACGTCGAGGCGCTCTGCCGAGGAGCCCGAGTGAGCGTCGTTCGTCCGCGTCCAGGTGAAGCTGCTGTTCCCGAAGTCGTCATTCGACCAGCAATCCGGAATCGCATCGCCGTTCGTGTCCAGCTCGAGCGAGGAATTTCGCAGCGCGTTCGTTCCATTCGGCGCCGGTGGCAACGGAGGTCCCGACACCGCGGGCTGCACCGATCCGCCGATTACCTGCTGCACCGTCCTGACGACGACTCCGCTTCCGGACTGTCCCTGCAGCCAGGTGAGGAAGGTGTTGAAGTCGCCTGCCGTGATGTAGTTCACGTTGCACGCGTCGCAAATGTGATGGAAGACGATGGGAACCCAACCACCGCCGTTCTGCTCCGCGCTCGTCACCGCCGCCTCCATCGCAGTCAAGGTCGTATCGTCGGTGCCGACCTTGAGTGCGTAAGGGTCGGGCGGCGGGATCTGACCCGAGGGCGACGCCGCTGGAAACGTGTCGGTCGTGCGGCCGGAGTTGTAGCCGCAGTTCTGCACCATCTGCTCGACCGTCGGGCTGTAGTCGCCGTAGGGATACGCGAAGTCGGTCGCCTGGTAACCGCGGTTGAGCAGGTTGGTTCGGTCGTAGCAGATCTGGCGTTGGGCCTCGGTAGGATCGATGTGGGTTAGGTCGGCGTGAAACGCGGTATGGCCCGCGATCTCGTTGCCTGCCGCGGCCAAATCGGCGATCTGGCTCCACGTCATGTAGGCCGAGTCGCCGCTGATCTTCGCGCTGTTCAGATAGTAGGTCGCGTTCATCCCGTGCGCGTTCAGGGCCACGAGGCCCTGGTACTGATCGACACTTCCGTCGTCGAATGTCAGCGATACGGTTGTCTGGGACAGCGTCTGAAGCGATCCCACCCTGGCCGAGGCGTTCGTCCCCGTCAGGAACAGGCCGGCCAAGGCGAGAGCTGCGACGGCACCCCAACGCGTGCGAGCCGACAACCGCAACCGCGCGCGCAGACCCGCCGAGATAATCTCAGCTTCTTGACACCGCAACAAGAAACGAGGCCTTGACACCCGAACGGATCTTGGCACCAGCGCGTGCGGCTTCCCACTGGGCGGAGGACTAGCTTGCGCAGCCCTACGCCGGTCTGCGTGCGCCGCCTTCGGTCGGAGCCGGAGGGCCCAGCGCCGGGGCCCTATACGAACGAACAGCGTTCGCCGTTCGCCCCTTGCCACCGACAGCTTCCAGCCTACACTGGAATCCATGGAGGAAAGGGATCCGCCAGGGGTTGCCTACCCTGAGATTGTCCCCGCCGAGCGCGCGTCGAGTTACCTGCTCGCGCTGCGGCGGAGCTGGTGGCTGGTACTTGTCACCACGGCGGTAGCCGCCTCGGCTGCATTCTTGATCAGTTCCAACCAGCAGAGGCGATATGATGCGACCGCCAAGGTGTTGGTGGGGAGCGCCGGCGCAGAGCCGGTGAACGTCCTGCAGCACTCGACGGTCCCGACCTCGCAAGATCCTCAGCGCGACCTGAACACGAACGCCGCCCTGGTCAAGACCGACTCGATCGCGCGGCGCGTGCGTGCTCAGCTGCGCCTTCCCCTGTCCTCGAGCCAGATTCTCCGTGAGGTGAGCGCCTCGCCCGCAGCAACCTCGAACCTCATCGCGATCACGGTGCGCGATCCAAGGCCCGCTCGGGCCGCCGCGATCGCCAATGCGTTCGCACGCGAGTACGTCGACCTTCGCCGGGCCGAGGCGCAGGAGCCCTACCGAAAGGCCGCGGAGCAGGCTCAGCTTCAGCTAGCTCGATTGAGCCCTGGTGACAAGGCGACGGGCATCGCGCTAGGACAGGAGCTGCAGAGGCTTCAGGTCGCTGGAGCGTTGCAGACCGGTGCCGCGCAGCTCGTCGACGCTGCTGCTGTGCCGACCAGCGCGGCAACTCCGAAGCCCAAGGTCGCTGCTGCCGTTGCAGCGTTCATCGGCCTCCTCCTGGGGGCGCTTGCGGCGATCGCGGCCGGCCAGCGGTCGTTGTCGGTGTCGAAGCGCGACAGAGCGGACGAAGAGGAGCTGACGTTGGCGTCGACCAACGGCTCCGCCGGGCTCGACGCCGCCGAGACAGCCGCGCAGGTGCGCATTGCTGAGAGGTCACACGGCACCGCGGACGAAAAGGAGCCGACCTTCGCGTCGAGTAACGGCTCCGCCGGGCTCGACGGCACGGAGACGGCCGAGCAGGTGCGAATTGTCGAGACGGCACATCGAATGCAAGCAGAAGATGCTCCTTCGCACTCGGTACAGCTCTCGCGCGACGACGAGTCGTAAACAAAGCAGGCGCGGGTGAGCCGCCTTCGACCAGAACAGGTGCTGAGCTCACCTGGCATCCTCGCCGACGCGCGCCGGAGCGCAGCGCTTCTGTGGCTGCCGCTGCTTGCGGTCGCGCTCGCCGCCGCCGGCGGCATGGCCGCGGCGGTCGATCCGAAGATCGCAATCGGCGGCCTCGCTGGCCTCGGCCTCCTCGTGCTGGCATTTCGGAAGCCGGTCGCGAACCTCGCCTTGCTTCTGTTCCTCACCGCCGTCGTCCCGTTTCAAATCCTGAGCCGCTTCAGCGTCGGCGGTGGGATCAATTCTCCGGGGCTCCTGGTGTCAGATCTCTTTCTCCTCTCGGGTCTGGCGTGGGCCACCCTCACGCTTCCAAGCCTGCCGCTCGATCGACGACGCTACGTCTACGCCGGCGGGGTTGCCGTTTTCCTCGTCCTCGTAGCCGTTCAGTTCCTGCACGGCCTACGCGCCGGCTCCGTCCACAGCGAGGTCGGCCAGGAAGGGCGCGTGTTGCTCGGAGTCGGAACGTACCTCATCGCGCTACCTTTGCTCGCGCACGTCCCTTCTCGGCGGAGGCTGCTAGGGGCCTTGAGCGTGGCCGCTTTTCTGCTCGGTGCGTGGGGAATGGTGCAGTGGTTCGGCCACTTCAGCTTCGGCGCCGCCGGGGATGTGGGCGTGCGTCCCGGCGTCCGTCTGACGAGCGGCGGTAGCGGCCAGTTGCAGGGAGGCGAATTCGCGTTTCCGGTCGCAATGGTCATCTGCTTCGCCGCGCTCGCCTTCGGCTCGATCCGCTCGAAGCTCTGGCGGGCGCTGCTCGCTGCGGCGATCGCGCTCAACGCCGCTTCCTGCCTCGTTACGTTCGAGCGGTCGTTCTGGCTGGACGCGCTGGCCGGCGTCGCGTTCGTCTTGGCGCTGGGGCCCTCGGGGCGCCGCCTGAAGGTGTTCGCCGCGTTGATCGCCGCCGCAGTGCTGGCTCTGGGAACGCTCTCCGCGATCTCACCGACAACGCTGACGACGGCGCATCAGCGCCTGATCTCGATCGGCAGCTACACGAGCGACTCCTCGGTCCGATATCGCGTCGTCGAGTCCGGATTCGTTGAGGACAGAATCAACGCGCACCCACTGGCTGGGTCGGGCCTCGGTGCAACGATCTTCTGGGGACAGCCGTGGGCACGCGTCGCGCCGAAAGTGCAGCACTACTCACACGACGGCTATCTCTGGCTGGCCTGGAAGCTCGGCGTTCCCGCCGCGGCTCTGCTCGTGCTACTCCTCGTCGGCACCCTTTTCGGAAAAATCGGGCGGGATGAAGAACCATTGTCGGCGGCTCTGAGGCGCGGCGCCCAGGGCGCGATCGTCGGCCTGCTCATCGCGACGGTCACGTTCCCGAGCTTTAGCCAGCTGAGCATCACGTCCGCGATCGGCCTCTTGCTCGCGCTCGCAGTGTCGCCGGTCCCGCGTGAGCGGGAACTCGCCGGAGGCACAGCTCACTGAACTGGTTGCCGGGCGGCGCGCTCGGCCAGGTACCTACGAGTCAGCTCGCCGACGATCGTCGGCCAGAAGAGTGGTTCGATCGCACGCCGCGCCCGATCCAGCATCCGCTCGAGGTTATCGTCGGCGAGTACGCACTGGTCCGCTAGCAGAAGCAGCGCCTCAGCAAAGCCTTCCGGATCGTCCGCCTCGTAGTATTCCACTCCAGCACGGATCGGTAGGCCTTCCGTGCCCGCCGACGTCGCAACCACCGGGCGCCGGTATGCCATTGATTCGATCACTTTCAGTCGGGTCCCGGAGCCGTACAGAACGGGCACGATCACAGCATGAGCGCGCCGATAGAAAGGTTCCACCGACGGTACGCGCCCGTGCAGAACGACTTCCTCCGCGCCCGCGAGCCTCTTCGGGCGTGACCCAACGACATCGACCGTAACTGGGACTCGCTCGCGCACGTGCGGCAAAACCCGCTCGATGAACCATTCGAGCCCCAGCTGGTTCGGTCGATAGTTGACGGCGCCGATGAAGAGCACCCGCAGCCTCTGCTCCGGGTCCCGCCTCGGGGTCGACAAGGGATCGACCGGATCAGCTCCGTTCGGGCAGACGACGACTTGGGCGCCACCCGCGCGCATTACTGCCGCGTCCAGATCCGAGCAGGCGAGGCAGAGCGACATCGTCTGCCAGACGTCGCGCTCAAGGGACTCGACCTTGCGCCGCTCGATCTCGGCGAAGCGCCGACGCAGCCCGCGTGAACTGCGCGCCGTTCCCTCGAGGATTCGATGCTCGACGTTGTGCGCCGAATAGACGTTCAGCGCTCCCGCGACCGGGCCGTGCTGGGCAACGCCCAGGTCATCGAAGTGAACGACGTCGGGCCGCTGCTGTTCCGCGAGTCGCTCGAGCGCTTCGCGCATCGCCTGGGCTTGGTACCGGCCGTATTCCCACGATCGAGCCGATAACAGGCTCCGGGCCTGTCGGAGCCGCTTGCCACGGCCGCAGCCGCGGACGACTGCGACCTCTATCCCCGGCAGGAGCCGGCGGAGCTCAGCTGGGTCGATGTAGCCGTCCGGGCTTGCTGGATGGTGCTCGAAGGTCAAGAAGGTGGTTTGGAAGACTGCGGCGAGCCCTGTGAGGAGCCGGTGCGTGCGCAGGCGCGCGCCGGTGACGAGCGGGAACGGGGGGCGCCGGGCGCAGAAGAGTAGTCGCGGCCGCGCTGAAGAGCTGAGCTCCGCCGCGGCCAACGCCCCGTGCGGAGATGTCATCAGAGCGGCGGCCCTGCCCGGCGGCACGCCGATCTCGTCGTGGTTACCAGGACTCCGCGGGCGCGCTGCTGGTCCACCAGGCCGGCCTCGTTTCCTTGCTCAGGAGGTGCTTCGCGCTGTACTGAACGGATCTCCAGCACATCATCCCGAATGGCGCCGGATCGTCGACCGCCAGCCAAGCTGCCTCCTCGATTCGCTCGAAGGACCGCAACCAAGCCCTGGCCGACAATCGCCCATCGCGGCGGTACTTCACAGAGGAAGCAACGTCGTAATTCTCGACGACCCATTTGCGCCCCTCGCGTGGCGTCGTTGGCGGGACGGGCTGCCCCGTCAGGTCAAGGTACAGCGCTCGCGCGACATCGATCCCGTTGGTGCCCAGGAAGAGCCGAAATGCAGCGCCGAGGCGTGGGTTGACGTCGAGAAGCTTGTACCTTCCGTCTCGCGCGTCGTAGCGATACCCCATGTCGACGATTCCGCGGTATCCGATTTTCTTGAAGAATTTCTTTGTGGTCTCGGCGACGACCTCATTCCATACGCACAGACCCAAGCTCGTCTGTCCGGTATCTGGGGGATACTGCCGTAGCTTCCGTCCCGTGAAGCCGACGAGACAATCCGAGCGGGAATCGAAGTAGCCGTTGAACATCCAGACGGAGTCGGCTCCGCCGGGGATGTACTCCTGCAACAATACGTCGCCGTAGCCGCTGCGCCGCCAGCGGTCGTAACTGGCAAGCAGCTCGTTCGCATCCCGTGCGATCGTCTTTCCTGCACCCGAGCGCAGTGGGTCCTCTTCGTTGAAGACGGGCGTCTCGACAACCTTGAGAACAACAGGGAAGGAAGCGGTGGCGATGAAGCTCTCCACGTCCTCTCGTGTCTCGGGGAAATATGTCTCCGGCGTCGGAACACCGTGGCGCCTGCACAGCGAGTACATCTCACGTTTGCTCGACAGACCGTGCGCGAGACCGGGCGTCTGTGGGGGGAAGAGGAAATGATCCTTCAACGCCTGAGCGTTGTCGGCGACGAACATGCAACTGATGTCTTCCGTCGGAATGAGAATGGCCCGATCGTCGATTTTTCGCGCGACATCGCGCAAATATGAGATGGACTCTTGGGTTGGCGCGCGACCGATGTCCCATTCGAAAGTGTGGCGGCAGTAGCGTGAACGCGACGAGGGCGCGGCCGCGTCTGGATGCACGGCGTAGACGCGAACACCTAGGCGACCGAGACTCCGAACGAGTCCGACACCCACGTGGGTGAACAAGCCAAGCACTACAACCGGTGTGCTCGTCTTCTCGATCACGGCCTCCCGCTTACGCCTGGTCATCTTCTCGAATCAAGCGGGAACCAGATCGCGGGCCGGACAGATCTCGTTTTGGACGCGGACGAAGACAGCGTCCGTATCGTCCACCGTGTTGAGAATGAAGTCGAGGTCAGCGAGTTGACCGGTGGCGCGTAGGTATTCCGTGCTCTTGCCGCCTACGAAGGCGTCGGGGGCAACGCCGCTCCATCGGTCGACACAGTGCTCCGTCAACTCGTCCTCAAGTTCATAGCCGGCCCTGGTCAAGCCTTCGGCGATCCAGGCGCAGCACATCTGATCCTCTTCTCGAAACTCTCCACGAGTCCCTGCGCCAATCACGGCTACCTTCGGATGTCTGCCGACCAGGTGATCGATCTGGGCTCGGTAATTCCGAAGGCAAGCAACGTATACCCCCGTAGGCGCAGACATGATCAGTCGCGTGCCCGAGGTGGACAAGAGGACCATCGGCCGCTCGGTGTCCTCTCGTCTCGCGAGCTGCGCAGGGCTATTTGTCAAGTCGAAACCGAACGGCATCGCGCCGCCGAGCTCACCGACGAGAAGCGGTCCGTCGAGCGTGTCTGCGACGCGATAAGCGTCATCGATCGACGAAACCGGGAAGCACCTCCTGCCGGACGAGACGGCGGTGATGGCGGTCGTCGTGGCCCGAATGACGTCAACTGCGACGAGTGCATGGTCACGATAGTTCTTGAGGGTGCCAGAGAAACAATCGATGACAACTGTGGGCCGCATGTGTCAGAGCTCCTCGCGCGCAGGAGAGCCGGACGCGACGGAGGACAGCCGGGGGCGCAGTACCGGATTGGAGAAAGCGTCGGAATGAAGTCCTCGACGATAGATCTCCACACGTAGTAGCTCTTCGAGTCGCACGTTGCTGAGGCGGACTTGTGGACCGAAATGATCCAACAGCGCGAATTGACTTGGTTTGGTCGGTGCTTCGAAGATTACGGTGTCGAGCCCAAATGCATCCGCGAAGCGCTCGGCAAATCCCGTCTGGAGGTTTCCACTGGTGGAGAAGACACCGACCTCGGCCGCGTTTTCGCGTCCCTCGACGACCAAGTGCACGGCACCTGCATCGAGCCAGCGCTTTCCCTGCTCGATCAACGCATCGACAGTCGTCTCCTCGAACGATCCAGCGTGCTTCTCTCCGAGTTCGAACTGGACCTCGAGTCCTCGGTCGTGGGCCAGCTCCACGATTTCGTTCGGTTCCAGCTGGATGTCCGTGAAGCCTTCTCCACATTCGATCCGGAGGAATCCCATATCCGCGCAGAGGTCGAGGTACCTCTCGAGTTGCCCCTGAACAACGGCCACCTCGAAGGGCCCCCCGCCGGTGACAGGAACGACGCCGCGCTGTCGTGCCATCGAGACTTTCATCCGACTGCTCTCCTCGTCGGCGACCATCCAACAGGCCATCGAGATCTTGAGTCCCGACATCAGGTGAGAGCTCTGCTGAAGGTGGCTCTCAAGAGTCTTTGGGTCGTAGCCTGGGTCGAACGGGGACGTCAGCGGCGTCAACTCCGACACGCCGATGGCCCGAAGATACTCAGCTATTGAGATGCGCACTTCCCACCTCCAGTCGTTGCTCGAGAGTGCTTCCGTTCATGTGTCCGTTTCGCAGTTCTGTCGCCCGCACGACCGCCTTGAGAAGAGTCGGCACCTGATCGGGCCACGTGAGGCCGTCCTGCACCCGGCGGCGAGCGGCCTCGCCCAGGCTGCTCCTGCGCTCCGGGTCGTCGATCAGTTCGCGCAGTTTGCTCGCTAGATCGCTGGCGTCGCCGTTTTCGGCATACACCGTCGCATCACCGCACACCCGCCGCATCTCCTCGAGCGGAAACTGGATCACCGCTCGGCCGACGGACATGTACTCGAGTACCTTTACCATCAAGGACCGGTCGTTCATCGGGCTGTGACCGTCCAGGCTCACACAGATGTCCGCGGTCGCCAGCCACTCGCGCAACATCGAATCGTCGGCCAGACCGGGCAGGAAGACCGAGTCACCGAGACCACGACGGTCGATGTCCGCCCGGAGCTCGTCGCGGACGTCGCCCAGGCCCACCAGCGCAAAGCCGATGTCCGACCTTCCCTGTCTCGTCACCAGCTCCTCGGCGGCGTCGACCAGCAGCGGCAGGTTTTCCTTGCGGGACATGCTGCCGTACCAGAGAACAAGATGCTGCTTGCCGCGTCGGAGCTCCGGCTGCGGCTCGACCGGGAAGAAAGAGCGCGGGTCGGGGCAGGTCACGAGCGCGAAGACTCGGTCCCCGGGGACGCGGCCGCGTCCCCGCACCAGCTCGGCACAGGGTTCGTTGACCGTCATGACCACGTCGGCGGTCCGTTCGGCCCACCGTTCGAGCGCCACGAGCGCGCGGTAGATCAGGCCGCGCCTTTGGAACATCGCGTGAAACAACTCCGGTGAGGGGTCGTGAAGGTCGAAAAGGAGCCCGGCGCCGCGCCGGGCAAATGGGCGCGCCAAATGAATCAAGAAGTCCGGCGGGTTACATGCGACCACGGCCGTGAACCGCTCGTGGCGCAACCGACGCAGTACGCGTCGCATCCGCAGGAACGCGAGCGCGTATTCTCGGGCATAGCCGAATGCTCCCCCGCCCTCTCGTGGTGCATGGAAGCGGAGTACGTGCACGCCGTCGACCCAGGTATCGAGCTCGGGAATCTCAGGCGCGTTCGGTGAGACGACGGTGACCTCGTAGCCGGCCTCGATCAGGGCGAGCGCCTCCTGACGTACGCGCCGGTCCAGCGGGTACGGCTCGTTCTCGACCAGAATCAATATTCGCCCGGTCAGGAGGCACCTCGACGAAGCGCCGCTGCTTGTAAGCGGCGGCGCTGTTCACGTTGGAGATAGCGTCGCGCAGCGGGCTCAGCACGTGGAGCCCGCTGCAGCGCCGCGCCGAGCCACCCTGCCAGGTAGGCGAGACTCCCGACGAGGCGCGGCCGGTGACGCATGCGGACGAGCACGCTGGCGAACACGTTGAGCGGGTGCGCGCCGTAGCCCCACGCCGCCGCTCCTCGGCGCCGATAACCGCGGATGGCGCCGTCGTAGGTCCCGGTCGGCCGAAGGTGTACGGGCCCTTCGTCCCCGAAGGAAACGGTGCGAACATGCCAACCGCGCATCTTCGCGCGTGTTTCGTCGATCGTGTCCCAGCCGAGGATCGCCGGTAGAGGCGCGATCGCCTCCCAGCATGAGACGCGATAGAACTTCGTTGCTCCGCGCACGTGCCACGGCTGCGAGTATTCGGTGACGCCGAAAGCGCCGGGCACATTCAGCTGCGCGCCGGCGATCCCGAGCTTGGGGTCAGAATCGAAGGCGGCCATGACTCGAAAGAAGAAATCCGTCGGTAGCTCTAGGTCGGCATCCAACTTCGCGACCACGTCGAATTGCCCGTCGATCTGCTGGATTGCCCACTGGAAGGCTCTCAACTCGGCAGCCTTGGCGAGCCGATCGGAGCTCGGCCCTCGGTGAGGTCGTTCGAGCAGCTGCACGTTGCGCCGATCGTGAGCAAAGGCGGCCGCGAGCATGCCGGAGCGATCCTGAGATCCGTCGTCGACCAGCAGGGCAAGCTCAGGCGGGCGCGTTTGGCGCGCCAGGGTCTCAAGCATCCGCGGCAGCAGGGCTTCTTCGTCCAGAAACACAACCGCCGCGGCCAGTATCAGCCGCTCTTCGGACACTCCGATTTCACCCTAGCCAAGCCGGGAAAGGGCCACGACTGGCCGTTTGAGTAGATTACGCGGGCGCCCGCGAGACGACGGCGCGGACGAAGTCACGGCATTCGCCGAGGACGGCGGGCCTGTAGCGGGCAAAGACGCCAAACACGAAGGCCAGTCCGGCGACGGCGGCGCCAAATGCGGCAGCCGGCGGCTCGAGGAAATAGCCGAGGAGGGTCAGCGCGGCCCACGTCAGCCCCAGCTGGGCGACGACGGGCAGCGCCACATCGCTTAGCGCCGCGAGCAGAACGCGCCCGCTCGTCCGCAGGTGCTTCGTCCCCCAGACGACGTAGAAGACGGCGAAGGGAACGAACAGGATGAGGTGCGCGAGCGCTGCGCCGGTGATCCCGTCCAGCTGCACGAGGATGACCAGGGCGATCGTCATCCCGGCCGACCATCCCACGTGAAGGCGCGCTCGCCAGGCGACAACACCGACCCCCGAGAGCGAGTCGCCGAGCGCAACGAGCACCGCATGACCGACACCAACGACGAGGAGTATCTCGAAGGGAATGACCATCGGTTTCCATTCGGGACCAAGAACCCGCGGGAGAACAACCGGGGCGAGCACCAGCGCCGGCGGCAGTAGCGGGAGTAGCAAGGTCGCCGTTAAGCGCGTGGTGCGGAGCATGCGCCTCACGATCACGTCGAAGTCTTGCGTCTGTGCCGCAGCCGGAAAGATCACCTTGCCGATCTGCCAGGCGAAGTTGGTCAAAGGCGCGAACGCAAGCGTGAACGCGAGTGCATACAACCCGAGCTGGGCGGCGCCGCGGGAGTGGCCGACAACGATCGAGTCGATGCTCAGACCGACGAAGTCGGTAGCGGCCAGCAGGAAGAACCAGACCGCGCCCTTGCGCCGGCGCGGACCGTGCTCTCGGGGCGCTGCCGCCAGCTCGGTGCGGATCGGCCTGATCGCGACGATCCAGGCCAGGAGCGGGATCAGCGCCGCGGCGGCCAGCTGCCGCACGACCAAGGCCCACACGCCCGCTCCGAGCGCCGCCGCGACGATCGACGCGACCGCGGCAATCAGCACTGAGCTGGCCTGCACGCTCGCCAGGAGCTTGAACTGCATCGTGCGCTGCAGCACTGCCATCGGCGCGATCGCGAGCGCGCGCACCGCCACGCTCAATACGAGCACGCGCAGTACGGCGGCGTCCCCCCCGCGGTCGAAGTGGCTAACGATCGGGCCCGCAGCAAGCCCGGTCAGGACGGCCACCGCCGTCCCGACGGCGAGGTTGATCGTGACCGTGCGACCGATATCGGCGGCGCGCAGCTGCCGCGTGAGAACAATCGTGCCTCTACTGCCGGCGTCCTGCACAAGCGCGGCAGCGTTCGCGATCACCAGTCCCACTGCGACCGACCCGAACGCCTTAGGCGGCAGGAGTGCGCCGAGGATGATCAGTGAACCGAACCAGGCGGCCTGGCCGACGATGTTGCCGCTCCAGACCCAGGAAGCGGCCCGGGCGAGCGAACGGCCCGTGATGACGCTCCCGCGATCGGGAG
>Ga0137371_10000814_pt1 | contig 23869 bp, 15 predicted proteins | sample SagtaG_7_FD_104919 | JGI IMG/M metagenome (GOLD analysis project Ga0137371, IMG submission 104919) | Vadose zone soil microbial communities from Sagehorn Ranch, Mendocino, California, USA - Sage1_R_40_16 metaG | ecosystem: Environmental > Terrestrial > Soil > Vadose zone | place: USA...
CCGTTTTGGGCCGGTTTTCCCGGCTGGATCCGCTCCGGCTTGATTCCCAGCTTGATCCACCATTTCGAGAGCTGGCTGAGGCCGCCCAATGCCAGCGAGGCGAAAGGCGCTCCGTTGTCGGTGCGGATCACCTCGGGCAGCCCGGCTTGCCGAAAGATCCACTCAAACCAAGGTTGCACTTCCTCCTGCCTGGGTCGCTCAAGCGCGCGGCACAAAAGCAAATACCGAGAGAAGTTGTCGCTGATGGTCAGCGGATAACAGCGGCGGCCATTGCCCAGCAGAAAGTCGCCCTTAAAGTCTGCACTCCAACTTTGATTGGGGGCGCCACACTCTCCAAAGGGTTCGCTATACGGAGTCACTCGGCGCCGCCGCTTCCGGGGTTTAACCAAACCCGCACCCTTCAGGATTTCGCCCGCCGTAGAATCCGCCGGCCACTTAAGTTCCGGCCGTTCACGGCGCAACCAGTCCAGCACTTTTTTCGGGCCCCACTTCTGGCGCCGCAGCTTGGTCTGCACAATCAGCGCTCGCAGCTCTGCCGCGGTTTGATTGGGATGACGGTGCGGCGCGCGTTCCAGTTCCGCAAGTCCTTGCAGTCCCCGCTGATCATAACGTCTGATCCACTTATCGCCCGTAGGTCGGCTAATCCCATAGCTTCGGCAAAGCTCGCTCTTGCAGTAATCTCCGCTCAACCAATCAGCTATCAATTGAATTCTCTAGTCCATGGCACTGGTTTCCTTCCACGACATCGGCATCCTCCTCCTTGCCGACGCAATGTAAACCATGTGCCCGGTTCATTCTGTAAACTATGTTACCGGTTTGTACCTCACCCCGACCCTCTCCCAAAGGGAGAGGGAGTGAAAACTGTACCACCACTGGATGCTGGGGATGTTCTTCTCAACTTCCCTAATACGGTGAATGAGATCTGCGCTAGAGAGGGTCGAACATTCTCAAGCCGCGTTCACGCGGCTTTCCCGCAGGGTTACTAGACCGGGCGTTTACGCCCGGGTCGGGATGCACCAGAATCGCGTAGCCTGTTTCAATGGGCTTCTCATTGAGGCTTTAGCCGTAGCACTAAAGCGGTTGATCGTAAGCACGCTGAAGCGCTAATGGTCAGCAGTTAGGCCGACAAACCACTGTTACAAGCAATAGTGTCCGTACCGATCGCCGTAGCTGGTGGGCCTCTTCATTGCCAATTGTCGATTTCCGATTGCCAATTGGTTTTTGACGAGACAGCCAATCGGCATTTGGCAATTGGCAATCGGCAATGGTTTATCATTTGCCCTTGAACACGGGCGGGCGCTTTTCCAGAAAAGCGCTGGTTCCTTCGCGCACATCCTCAGTCGCAAAGAGCGCACCAAAAAGCTCCCGCTCGAGCGCCAGACCTTCTTTGAGATTCAACTCGCTGCCGCCAATAACAGCTTTCAGACAGGCTCGAATCGCCAGCGGCGCGAGCTTCGTAATCTCGTGCGCCAGGAGTTCAGTCTCCTTCATCAACTGGGCAGGCTCAACCACGTGATTGATCAGGCCGTAACGTTCGGCCTCTTCAGCGGAAATTGTCGCGCCCTTTAATATCATTTCCAACGCGCGGGCTTCGCCGATGACTCGCATCAATCTTTGGGTGCCGCCGTACCCGGGAATAATTCCCAGCTTCAATTCGGGGAGACTGAAGCGCGCATTCTTCGAGGCGATGCGCAAATGACAGCCGAGCGCCAGCTCAGTTCCGCCACCGGCGGCAATGCCGTTGACAGCAGCGATTACCGGAACCGGAAAACGCTCGAGCTGATCGCCCAGCCGCTGTCCCTGTTCCGCGAAGTCTTTGGCGCCCTGCTCATCGAGCTGCGCCATATCGGCAATGTCCGTGCCCGCGCAAAATGCTCGCTCGCCTGCTCCGGTGATGATCACAGCGCGCAAGCTATCGTCGTTTGCCAACTCATCCAGGATGCGCTTCAGCTCCTCTTTCATATAGAGCGATAGTGCGTTTAGCTTTTCAGGTCGATTGAAACGGATCCGGGCGATTGAATCGCGTAGCTCAACATCAATCGTTCCCAGGCTCTTACTGTTTTCGGCCATTGAGGTATGATATTGGACCATTTACTTTAGTCAAAGGCTTCGCTGAGGTCGGTAGTCATAAATCTTGGAGATAAGTAAACGATCCACTAAATCACACTAAGCAACACTAACCTTTCTTCGTGAAATTTCGCGTGACTTCGTGGATCGTTTCTTACGAACTCAGGGAGAAAAGAAATCTTAAGGAGACAACTCGTGCTCAAGAACAGCTATTGCCCGTCAATCTCAATCACGACATTCGGCCCCGCACTGATTGCTGTCGTCTTGTTTTCCGTCCTCTTCTGCACGCGACAACCTGATGCTGCGGCACGCATAACAGTGGACCCACAGCGGAACCAAACGGCTGTCATCTTTGCCGTCTCAGGAGACGCGGGGGACTTCAACATGGATGCCGTGGTGATGGTTGACGGAAAGCGACTGCGCCAGCCCTTCACCGATGATCAGAAGGATCGGCAGAAGAAGTTTGCCGACGGGTATTTTGCCACCGGGCGGCAGTACCGTTTGACGTTTGGCGGCGGTAGCGCCGGGACTGTCACCTTGAAAAAGTGGAGCGAAGGCTGCAACAGCGTGCACGCAGAAGTAACGCCTTCGACCTCAGCGCACCTCGGCGGCCAGGTGAAAGCCTTAGCGACCAGTTCGGACTCTATGGGTAAACAAGCCGGCGCCCGGCGCGCGCCCACCGACACGGAACGCGCCGCCACCATGGATCTCGTGAAGAGAATCTATACGCAGCACGGTACGACGGCGTCACTCTATCGTTCGATGAAAGTAACGAACTTGACTGCAACCGATCTGGACGGTGATGGAAAGTACGAGATAATCGGCAGCTTCACGTTGGCCGCGAAAAACAAATTCGAGCGCGATCTATTTCTGATCGCCAGGCCACAAGACGAAGGGATGCGTGCCGACTTCGTGAAGTTTCAGGCCTATCAACCGCCGGCGGAAGGCTTCCTTTCCGGCATCGATTTCGTGGATCAACTCGATCTGGATGGAGACGGCGTGGGTGAAGTCTTCGCCACGCAGGGAGGCTTCGATGCCTATGGCTATTCCATCTTCAAGAAAGTTAAGGGCCGCTGGCGCCTCGTCTATTCCGGCCCCGGCGACGCCTGTTAAGTGGCTGTCTTGAGAGTTTGGGTCATGAGGAAGTCAACAGATTTTGTTTCTTAATTCATCGGGCGGAGCCAAGCCCTTCTTGCATGATTATGGCTTTCTGCGCGCGCGGCGCTTCACCCTAACTTTGATCCCGGGTTTCGGCGGCGTAGTCATTGTTGTTGGCTGCTGCTGAGGCATCATATGCTGGCGAACTAAATCGGCGACCATCTGCTGTGGAAAGTCAGCCTGCAACACAATCTCATCGTCTTGCGGCGTGATCGAAAATCCCTTCATCAAAGCCTGGGCGGAAGGATCCTTTATGGCGCCCATCGCCTGTTGCACCAGACCCGATATCAGGTTGTTGATAATCTTTGCCGTGTCAGGATTGTCCGCATTCATCGCCCCACGGAGTTTGAAGTTAGTGGCATCCATCGTGAGCGCTCCATAGAAGTCGCCCATCTTCGACTCGCAACGCGCGGCCCGCGGTGTGGTCTCAGTTCCCAGCAAGCCAAAGCTCTTGGCAAAGGCCTTCCAGGGCGAGCCCGCTATGCTGACCAGCGCGCTCGGATCGCGAAGCAGTGAATTCAAAGCCTCGGCGCTGATGCGTCCGTTGCCTGCGCCTGCATCAACAGCAGCTCTCAAGTAATCCGGACTGCCCGCGGCGATCGTGTTGGCATTGAGGGCCACAATGCCGACTTGCGAAAAAGACTTGAGCATCGGGTTCTGTTCCGCCATTTTCGCAATTTCATCGATCGTCATCAGGCTGAGCGTCTTGCCACCATATGCCTCATCACGAAGTTTTCCGCCCGTGCCCATTCGGGCTAACGTGATTAAGGACTCGGCACTGAAATCGCCGCCGATCACTATCATGAATTCCCCCGGTTGAAAGTTAAGGTCAGCCGTAGGTTTCTTGAAGCGGTTAGCAATCACGATGTAATCAATCTTTGTGGGATCGATGCCCGCCTGCTGCTTCATTTGAGTGAAGTGCTCACGCATGTCCGCCACCTGCTTTTCCGGCATTACCTTTGGCAATGCGTCATTGAGGATGCGCTGCGGATTGATGTAGACGAGCGTATCTGCTTCGGGAAGACTCGATAGCGAATTGGGCACAGTTTGACTGGCCGCGGTCACCGCCGTTAGCAGAACCAGTGCGATGAATGCGAGGAACTGGTGGACTCTTTTGTTCATGATGCAAGCCTCCGTTTTCAAGTGACAATTTAGCTTCAACTCGTTCATCTACCTAATTCAAATCTCATTCACACCGCGGCTTTAGCCCGGTGCTGGAACTTCCATTTGATTCTCTAACCGTTTCAACGGTTTTACAACGGTAACGCCGGAGCAAACCGTTGAAACGGTTCTGACATTGTAAAGAGCTTGCGTGGTCACCGGGCTGAAGCCGCGGTGTGAATGAAACTTCAGAATTGCAAACTGCGCCAGCAGCTAAACCTTCTGCAGGTTCCTTACGGTAAATTCGTCTTCAATGTTTCCGGTGTTTAGCGTCGATACCGGTTCGAAAAGCAGGACGTGGGCTTCCTCGTCGGCCACCGGACGGTGTTCGAGGCCGCGCGGCACGATGATCATCTCTCCTTCTTCCAGCCAGACTGCCCGCTCTTCGATTGCCGGCTCCTCATCTGCTCCAGCCTCAGGGGAAACAGCGGCCTCGCGATATTCCATCCGAAATCTTCCCTTCACGACCAGAAACAACTCGTCTTCGTGCTCGTGATGATGCCAGGTGAAAGGCCCTTTGAACTTCCCGAGTTTGACGTATTGGCCGTTCAGCTCGCCGGCTATGTGCGGCTGCCAGTGATCTTTTATTAGCGAGAACTTCTCTCTTAAATTGATCTTGTTCATATGCTTTCTGTTGTAGCGCAAACTGTTAGTTTGCGATCTTGAAAGAGCGGGAGCAGGCCCCCTTCCTGACTGCGGGTTTCTTTTACTTGACTCATCTCCGGAGTTGAATCGCCTGTTAGATTTTGGAGTGCCCTGGAATACTTGCAGTCAGGAAGGGGGCATGCCCCCGCTCTTCATATTCCTGACTTAGCTGACCAGACTCTAGTCAGTTTCCGGCTCTTATGCAATAATCCGCTCGCTCCAAGGTAATGAGGCAGTTCGTCCAGCTGAATTTGCGATAGCTGCGGTCCCATGAGGGACCGCTCGTTGTACTAAGGCAAGCGCTCAAGTTGCATCACTACCCTGGCTCCAGGGAACAAGCCGGCAATTAGTCTTTCGTTTTCACACAATCACAAACGAATAATGCCTACTCGATAGCCGTTCGATAGGTCTGACACTCCAGAGGAGAACCATCATGTTGAGAAAGAGCAGTTTGAAACCGGTGTTACTAACCATGGCCTTACTGATTGGTTTCTTTTCGCTTTCGGCCTGCGTTGTCCAGGCCCAGCAGCCCAACAAAGACGTTCTCGGTTCGATGCGCTATCGCTACATCGGCCCGGTGGGCAATCGCGTGACCTCAGTCGTCAGCGTGCCGGGCCAGCCGAACATCTATTACGCCGGCGCAGCTTCCGGAGGCCTCTTCAAGACCGTCGATGGCGGCATCCACTGGGATTCGATTTTCGACGACCAGCCCGTTTCCTCCATTGGCTCGCTGGCCATCACGCCGTCCGATTCGAATGTTATCTGGGCCGGCACCGGTGAACCGTTTATCCGTAGTCATATCTCAGTCGGACAAGGCATCTACAAATCAACCGACGCGGGCAAATCGTGGACGCTGATGGGCCTGGAAAAGACCGGCCGCATTGCGCGCATCGTGATCGATCCCAAGAACTCCGACATCGTGCTGGCCGCCGCGATGGGACACAGTTACGGTCCGCAACCGGAGCGTGGTGTCTTTCGCACTACCGACGGCGGCAAAAACTGGGAGCGAGTTCTTTTCACTGACGAGAACACCGGCGCTTCCGACCTGGCGATGGATCCGAATAATCCGCGCATTCTGTTCGCCGGCATGTGGCCGCTGGAGATTCACACCTGGGGCCGGGAAAGCGGTGGACCAGGCAGCGGGCTTTACAAGTCAACCGACGGCGGCATCACCTGGAAAAAAATTACGGGCCATGGGTTGCCGGGACGCACCACGGGAAAGATCGCCCTCGCAATTGCGCGCTCAAACTCTAATCGCGTTTACGCCTTGATTGAAACCGGCGACGGCGTTCCGGTCAACGGCAAGGAAACCGATCGCGGCAAGCTCTGGCGATCCGACGACGGTGGCGACAACTGGCGCCTGGTCAGCTACGACCGCAATCTCGGCGGGCGCACTCATTACTATTTCCGCATGGCCGTCGCGCCCGATAATGAAAATGAAACCTATTACATGACTGCCGGGTACGGTGTTTCGTTCGACGGTGGCGAGACCTTAAGAACTGGCGCCGGATTCGGCAGCAGTCCCGGCGGCGACAACCACGACATGTGGATTGATCCCACCAACGCCAATCGCATGGCCGTTGCTAATGATGGCGGAGTATCGATCTCGGTAACTCGCGGCCGCACCTGGAATCGAATTCAATTACCAATCGCCCAGATCTATCACGTCACGGTCGACAATCGGATCCCGTATTACGTTTACGGCAACGAGCAGGATGATCCCTCCTATCGTGGGCCAAGCAATAGTCGCGCAGGCGGCGGCGGAGGCGGAGGCGGCAACAACATTCCACGCAGCGCCTGGCAACCGGTGGGCGGCGGCGAGAGTGGTTGGGCCACGCCCGACCCTGTCGATAACAACATCATCTGGTCCAGTGCGTCCGGATCGGGCAGCGTCGGCGGTATTGTCGAGCGTTTCAACTTAGCAACCGGCCAGGGACGCAACGTCGAAGTCTGGCCGGATCAAAGTAACGGTTCGACAGCAGGCGAGTTGAAATACCGCTTCGTCTGGACCATGCCTTTAACGATCTCGCCGCACGATCACAACCGGCTGTATGTTGGCAGCCAGTATGTGCACGAGACAACGGATGCGGGGCAGAGCTGGCACCTCATCAGTCCCGACCTGACGACGAATGACAAAAGCAAGCAGGGATTCTCCGGCGGACTGACCGGCGACAACATCGGCGTCGAATATGCGCCGGTAGTGTTTGCCATCGCGGAGTCGCCGAAAGAGAAAGAGTTGATCTGGGCTGGAACAAATGACGGCCAGGTGCAGATAACGCGCGACGGTGGTAAGAGCTGGAGCAACGTTACCCGAAACATACCTAACCTGCCGCCATGGGGAACGGTCAGCAATATTGAGCCTTCACGTTACGACGCGGGCGCAGCCTACATCACCATCGACTTCCACCAGGTAAACAATCGCGATCCGTTTGTTTATAGGACCTCCGACTACGGCAACACATGGCGCGCTATCACGAACGGCATTCCCCACTCGATGCTGAGCTACGCGCACTGCATTAGAGAAGATCCTGTGCGCCAGGGTTTGCTGTATCTCGGCACGGAAGGTGGGCTTTATGTCTCGTTTGATGATGGCGGAAATTGGGAGCCGCTGCAGTCGAATCTGCCGCATGCGCCGGTTTACTGGATGGTCGTGCAGGAACACTTTAACGATCTGGTGATAGCAACCTATGGTCGAGGCTTCTGGATACTCGACGACCTTGGACCGCTACAACAGTTAAATGGCGGCGTGCGCGAGTCAGCAGCGCACTTGTTCACGCCGCGGCCCGCGTATCGATTCCGCAGTTCGGTCGTGCCTGTGACGATGAGTGACGATCCTACTGCCGGGCAAAACCCGCCCTACGGTGCGGCAATCAATTACTACTTGAAGTCAGCGCCCAGCGGCGATGTGAAGATTCGCATTGAAGATGCGAAAGGACAGACTGTGCGCACGCTGACTGGCACGAAGACTGTCGGCATCAATCGAGTCACCTGGGATTTGCGTGGTGAGCAGACAAAAGAAGTGCGCCTGCGTACAAGTCCCGCCTACGCACCTGAGCTGCGCAACGGTCCTGAAGGTTGGCGTCTCGCGCCTGACGGCGCCCGCATCTCCGTACTGATGCCGCCCGGGACTTATACGGTAAAACTTTCCGGCGCCGGCGCCGAGTTAAGCCAGCAGCTGGTTGTCAGGAAGGATCCAAACTCCGAAGGCACCGAAGCCGACGTCAATGCGCAGGTAGCGATGTTGTTTGAATTGAGAAAAGATCTGGAAAGCGCCGCTGACATGGTCAACCAGATCGAAGCCATCCGCAGTCAACTCGCCGGCATCACGTCGCTCCTGAGCGGCGTGTCAGAACCGCCTGCGGTAGCAGGCGGGCCCTCCGGCGATCGGGGCAGTAACCCGACCATAAGGGAGGGCGTATCACCCGACACTGCCGCAATCAAGCAAGCCGCCGACGCCCTCGACAAAAAGCTAATCGACGTCGAAGAGAACCTGATCCAACGGAGATTAACCGGCCAGGGCCAGGACACAGTCCGCTGGCCCCCAAAGCTAATCAGTAAGATCAATTACCTCGCCGGCGGCATCGGCAGCGCAGACTTTCCCCCAACAAACCAGCAGCGCGAAGTGAAGACGATGTTTGAAGAGCAACTCGCCACTCATCGCCGCCGTCTCGATGAGATCTTGAGCGAAGATCTCGGCATCTTCAACAAGCTGCTCCGCGACCGCGGTATTCAAAACGTAATCGGGAGGGTGCCGTAAACGTTTGAATCAGCCACAGATTTACGCGGATGCACACGGATAAGAGCCAGAAGGCAGCAACAGGTTTCTCAGCTTTCCTCATCGGATTCCTCCGGTCAAATCCTCGTTCTCTTTCTGATCCGTGTTCATCCGCGTAAATCTGTGGCTAATTTTTGGAGTGCGGCGCCTTGTCCGCTTTCGTAAACGTTTGAGCCACAGATTTACGCGGATGCACACGGATAAGGGCCAGAAGGCAGCAACAGTCTTCTCAGCATTCCCCTGCTGATTCCTTCGCGGTCAAATCCTTGTTCTCTTTCTGATCCTCGTTCTCTTTCTGATCCGTGTTCATCCGCGTAAATCTGTGGCTAACTTTGCCCTGAATGGGTACGTTCAAACCGCATATACCATGCGGATTTCTCTTCCCCTCGGTCATTACCTTCTTAGCAATCTCCTTACAAGAGTGTGTCTAAATAATTTCAGCCTCCATCTCTGCCAACATTGATCGGCATCTCGCGTCAGACTTCTTCGCTGGCCCGGATCCGTTGCGTGCGCAGGCCCCGCGGCATGCTACTTGCCACAATATTCCCGCAAAGAACTCATGTAACGCAAACTGTTAGTTTGCGAAGTACCAGAGACTGCCGCTCAGTTAAAACTGAACCGCTGTCCCGTCTTAAGTGATTTCGAGAAGGAGAATTTATGAACAGGATCAAAATATGGCCGGACATGACAATCGTGGCAGTAGTGGTCGCACTAATCGCCGGCCTGGGCGCGGCCTACTGGATGAAGCACGAGTCGACCGCATCCGCACAGGAACTGCCCTATGAAGCTCGCATCCAGCGAGTGGATGGCCAGGTCGCTTTCAGCGATAGCCTTCCAAACAACAATGCGAATCCGGAATGGATAGCTGCTACTCCGAATCAGCCCTTCTCAGTAGGGGATCGAATTTACACGCGTGATAACGCGCGCACGTCGCTCGCTTTTAATGGCCGCAATTTCGCCCGGCTCAATCCCAACACATCACTTGACGTAGTGACGCTGGCAGATCGCCGCACTCAGCTTGCGCTGCGCGACGGCTCGGCGATGTTCGACCTCGGGTATTTACAACCTGATGAATTGTTTGAAGTAGCCACGCCCAACGGCGCCATAGACTTTGTTCAGCCCGGACTTTACAACGTTGGCTTCGACAACAACGGCGCTGTGCTCGTATCAGTTCTGAGCGGACTGGCGCGGGTGGTTGGCTTGGGCGGCTCCGGCCAGGTCGGCAAGGGCGAAATGCTTACGCTGCTGGGCCAGACTGCTGCCCAGTTGGCCCTATCTAAATTGACGCGCTTGGATGGCGCTAATGCCGGATACCTGGTGGACGATTATTACCGGTATCAATATCCGACTTCATATGACGGTCGTTACAACAACTACGACGCTTATCTTAACGACCCTTACTACTACGATCCTTACCGGCGCGACGTGAGTTACCAGTATGTGAGTTCAATCATCCCGGGCATCAACGACCTCGACTACTACGGCGACTGGCAGAATGTTTCCGGTTATGGTTATGCCTGGAGACCGCGGGTTGACTCAGGCTGGGTTCCCTATCAGCAGGGTTACTGGACCAACGATTATCCGTATGGGCCAACCTGGGTTTCAACCGAGCCCTGGGGTTATGCGCCCTATCACTATGGACGTTGGGTGGATGTAAATAATCAGTGGCTCTGGATTCCCGATGCAGTGAACACGACGCCGGCGTACGCTCCGGCCCTGGTTGCGTTCGTTCCACTGAGCGATGCGAACCAAATCGGCTGGGTCCCGCTCGGCCCGGGCGACCCTTATGCGCCGCGTTATTATGACAACAACTGGCAGCCACAGTATCTGACGAGCGTGAATATCGTGCCGACGCAATTAGTCAATTATGCCATCCCCGGGGCAGTCACCGTTGTGCCGGTCGATGCCTGGGGTCGCACTATCGATCCGCGCAGTGTCCGAAGAATTGATCCGCAGGTGTTGGCATCAGTGAGGCCAACGCTCGATCCTTTGTTACTGACTCCGCTTAGAAATGCGGTAATCCACTCCGCATGGGGCCGAGGCAAGATTGATCTGCCGCCCGGCATTGCGAAGAAACTCAACGACACGCCGGTTTTTGTCGGCACAGACATCAGGCCACCGCGGTTCGCGAAGGACCTGGCAAAGTCTCTACGCGTAGAACGCATTTCCGACCAGGCCAAAAATCAAAAGTTCAACGTTAGAGACGAGCGCGATCAATCGCGCCAGGGAGACCTCGGACGCACCCAGGAAGATGCCGCCCGCAAACAGGAAATAGACCGCCTCAACGCCGAAGCCGCGCGAGGAAATAAAGAAGCTCAAAGAGAAGCTCAACGCCAGACGCAGCAACTTGAGCAGCAACAAAGAACCGACGCTCGCGCTCAACAGCAGGCCGCTCGCATTCAGGAGCAGGCGACTCGTGCTCAGCAGCGCAATCAGGAGCAAGCGGCTCGTGCCCAACAACGCACTAACGAGCAGGCAGCTCGCGCTCAGCAGCAGGCGAATCGCGTGCAACAACGCACACAGGAAAGGGCCCAGCGTCAGACTCAACAGCAACCGCAGGGACAAAGAGTAGCTCACCCTGCGAAACATCAGCCGCAACCTGAAGTCAGCCGCCCGCAGCCGCAGCCAAACAAGCACGAGGCCAAGCCGCAGGCTCAAGGTCCGCCAAAAGCGGAACGCCAGCAAGGCCCGCCAGCCGGCGGCGGCCAGGGTCATGGCGGTGGCGGCGGAAAAGGCAAAGGTAAAGGAAAGCCGTAACTCGACATCGTCACAATCTAGAGAGCAGAAGTCGGCCAATCAGCGGTGAGCGCGTGTGCGACTACTGATTGGCTGATTCAACACTCATTGACTTTTGCTTGCATTGGGAATATCGTGCGGCTGCTATTTCAAAAGGGCTGAATTCTCACGAGCCTGACTCACGAGTCTCTTTCGTTACATCCTCGCTAAATCCAGCCTCGAAATAACACGGTGCATTAGCAGGCATCGCACTCTGCAGACCTTCACATATCAAATCAGAGCAGGAGCGCTGCTTGCCGATGGTCTTCATCTGCACCGGCATGACTCTGTTTGGAATACTTCCAAACAGGCGTACTCAACAAGAACAGCGGCTCCCGCATTCGTCGTTTCGTTTTTTGCGGCAGGAGCCCGAACCTCATAAGCCGCAAGAAGACCCACTGGACGGATGCTATACGTTGGTTAAGCAAGGAGACACACCATGGAATCGGATGAGACAAAAGACCCTAATATTCAAGAGCTTCAACAAACGGCGGAAGTTATTCAGAAACTCGCCGGCAATGAGAAAGCCTTTAGCGAGGCGCATGCCGCCTTCATCGCTGAAGACCCCATAAAGTTTGAGGCAGCGCTCAACAAAGTCGGGATTGTCGACCACTGTCACATCGTTTGCCGCTTCTTCTGCAAGAAGCATTGCGTCGGGCTTTGCCGAAGGTTCTGCCCACGCCCGCAGCAGGGCGAAGTGGATCTAAAGGAAATCCTGGCCTTCGCCCAGGCGTTCGCGCCACTGTTTCGCGATGAGGCAGTCATCACGCGCTTCCTTGAGATTATGGAAAAGGAAGACGTCGAAGGCTGGAACAAAGAGATCAAGAGTCACAAACTGGATCTCTTCTGCTACCAACTCTGTATTCTGTTGTGTTCGTTGCGCTGCAAGAAGAGGTGTTACAAGGTCTGCCCGCCGGCTCCCTTGATCACCCGCGTAGGCTCTATTCCCATTTCGCAAATCGATGGGTTGGGATTCGGGCACGGACCCAGTATTCAACCCGGCCTGGTCCAGGCAGATAATCCGGCGGGAGGTATTGGCGACCACCCTTTTGGGGGGGTGGCTGAGCTGCGGGGCATCTTCAACATGCCCACGGTCAAGGAGTACCTGGTGGAAGTATCCTCCACGGGACCGGGCGGTCCATATAACCCAATCATAGTGGGTCCCCAGGGCGGGTATAACCAGTTCCCTCTTCAGCCCCCTCCGCCAGTTCCCCCGGACCCTCCATTCCCGGGGCCGGGATGGATTCTATTTCAGCACCACCGCACTCGCAGTCAGTCCGTCGGCCTGGACCCTGGCTGGTTTCAGTTGAACCAGTTGTGTGATTCGGACGGTGGCAGGTTGCCAACTGGCGAGAAGGTTCTAATGACGTGGCCAACTCCACTTCCTGACGGAGTTTATTACCTGCGCCTGCGAGTGCGAGACGCGGCCATGAACGTGCGCGTTAGCAGCCCGCAGATTGTGCGCGTGGACAACACCGGACCATTCCCGTTGCCGCGGCCGACAATCACACTACAGCTGCAGAAGAAGGACGGCACACGGGTGCTGCTGAAGTGCGGCAAGGTTCGCAAAGGCGATGGGCTTATCGTGGTAACAATTCACGCATTTGATCCAAACATGAGCGGGATCGCGGTAACGGCCCGCGGTAACTCCGGTCTCTCGGTTCCGGTGATCGATATCGCCGCGACACCCTTGTCGAAAACCTACAACGGCAACATCGCCGATCAGGGCTACGTGGTTCCCACTGAGTTTCTGTGGGATCCATGGAGCGATCCGAACATCGTTCCCTGTTGCTATCTCGTTTACGTTGAGATCAACGATCGTGCGATTCTCAATAACACCTATACCGGCGGCCACTCTGGTGCCGGCTGGGAGGCGATTGAGATCGGGTTGTAAAATAGCTTTTGGGTAGTGCTCCGCCAGGATTTCTACGGAGCACTACTCACTCCGCAAAGTCCGAACCGGGAGCGGTGGCGACCGGGTTCTGTCGGTACCCGCTGCTCTCCTCTCCCTTTGGGAGAAGTCGGGTGAGGGTGCGAAGCTTAGCGGGTGGGTTCTCTTCTCACGCTGGAGTCATTCAATCGGCATGGCGTACTCAGCGAGCAATCCGTCCGAACTCTCAAAGGTTATTAAGGTATCCACTTAGCGTAAACACCCTGTGATAGGTAACGCTCATCCGAACCATCAGCTCTAATCAGGTACATGCGCGCCTGCAATCTACTAAAAATGATGTATTTTCCGTCCGGCGACCACACGGGAAGAAAACCCTCAGCAGTAAGTCTACGCCCTCCCGTGCCATCCGCATTCACGACACGCAACTCGTTCACGCCTGGACTATTCCGAGCTAAATTACGAGCTCCCACATACGCGATCTGCTTGCCATTCGGTGACCAGGACATCCCAAAAATCAGCTCATTGGAATCAATTGTTGAGGAACGAATGGTATTAGATTTTAGATCTCTAATAGTTAGACCGCGGCCATCCTGGTATGCGATCTGCTTACTATCGGGTGACCACGACACTTCTCCACCGCTCATGTTTATTGGCTGAAAAACGGTATTGGATTTTAGCTTCCTGATAATAAGATTGCCGCTGGCTGTAATCGCAATCAGATTTTGATCTGGCGCTAAGAAGGCTTGTCCTACCACGTTGTCTCCTTCAGTGAAGCGCGTTAACCCGGTACCATCAGGCAAAATCGAGTAAACAGATCTACTCCTGTCCATGCGTTCGGTTAGAATAAGTATTCTTCGATCGGGTAGCCAACCGATCAAAAAAATCCCAGTATTTTCTACAAACAATTCCCTCTGCCCGGTCCCATCGGCATTCACCGTAAACAGTCGCGATGAGCCTCCAGGATGCATCACATAGGCAAGTTGCCGGTCGTCAGGTGACCAGGCTGCGGCTGAGAATCCGGTCGTCTGGGATATCGAATAAGCAGTGTGCGTAAGCCGACGGATATTACTTCCATCAACCCGCATTACATATAGTTCGGCAACATCGTGGTCTCGAGTGGATTGGAAAGCGATCTGCTTGCCATCGTGTGACCAAACAGGTGCGACGTCCTCGATCTCCCGATGGTAAACAAACCTATGCTGCTTGATTGTTTCTTGTAAGGCCGCCAGAGAAGGTTGCCGAATCTCCCGGCATCGAAATTGACACCTGATAGCATCGTCTCGTGGTGGGTCCTTGAATTGCTTGAATAAAGTAACGCCCATGAAGCCGGTATTTTCAAGCGCGTAGATGTAGGCGGGACTATCATCTTTAGCTTCATAAACTAATTTCATTAAAGGATCTGCCGCGGGCATTTCCAAAGCGCTCTTCTGCGGAGCAAAGCGCACAACGTCTGACGTGTCGGGGTACCTGATCCGGTTGTTCTTTTGGAACATCAGGTTCGAAAAAGCACGATTGAAAGAGAGGACAAGATATTCGTCAGTGTATTCTTCACCACCACTGTTGACCACATAGATCGAGTCAGTGGAATACGACGCATCGACAGGTATTCCATAGAGGTTCAATGAACCTAAGACGTAAATGCGCTTGATATTATCGCGCAGGTACGAAACATCAGGGTACGCACTCATTGCAGAGTAAAGTGCCTCGACGGATCTCCGTTTCTGCCTTTCAGAAAGGCTGGTGGCGCGCGCGGCAATTGGCGGCTCCAGCCACTGCTGCGGAAACATGTTGTCTTCCGTGACGGTTATAATGGGAATTTGAGTTTCGGGATCATGCCTTCTGCTACTGACCTTGATCTCTCGGTCCATGGACAGGATGCTGTTATTTTTCGACCAAATTAGAGTTTCGCGCACATTCTTAGGAGGGGCACGATTTTCTACGGGAAGTTGGGCAGCTTGTTGTGCGCTGGTGATAAGCGATGTCAGCACCATGCACAGGATCAGCAGCATAGCGACTCTTAGCGGCAGTAAGCTATACCACAAACTGGAAACTTTTAGGGTGGCTCGTATCGGCAAATCACTTCTCCTGCGATGGTGAGGTTTTCAATGTGATGCGTTTCTCAGACTCCGCGTCTATTCCCAAGCCATAGCAGCCGTGAACGGATGCCTACAGAATGATTGGGAACGGCGTCTCCGCGTCAAAACCCGACCACAAAACATGAATCACCAGCCGGCGGCGGCCAAGCCAGGGTCATGGAGGCGGCAAAGGCAAGCCGTAGCCCAGTGAGCAGTGAGCAGTAAGCAGTTAGTAGGACAGACATTCTTGTCTGTCTTACAGCGCGCGGGGCAGTAGCCCGACCGCAGGTAGGACAGACATTCTTGTCTGTCACGCGGCGCGGGGCGGTAGCCCGACCAGGAAGAGCGTCACCGATTGCTGATTCTTGTCAGTACCACCTGCTCTCCTCTCCCTTGGGAGAGGTCGGGTGAGGGTGCGAAGCTTAGCGGGTGGGTTCTTCACGCCGAAAGCGCGACATAACTCAGCCCGGAGTAAGTCCCGATGTATCAGAACGCCACCCCGGGCTCAACCCAATAAAAATATCCTCGCCCTGAAAGTGCGACATAAACCCACTAGATGAGCCGCAGGTAATTCGAGTTTGGTCAGACCTAATTCTAAATTACTCCTGCTAATTCAAGATTGGTCACAGCTAATTCGAAATTAGCTGGAGGTAATTTGAAATTGGTCGCAGGTAATTCGAAATTTGCCGGAACTAATTCGACATTCGGTCCAGGTAATTTGAAATTGGACGGAGCTAATTCGAAATTACCTCCAGTTAATTCAAGATTAGTCCTGACAAAAGCGACTCTCGAGGCAACTCCAGATGGGCAGATACTCGGGTCTCTGCAGAAAATCCGGGCTTCCATTGAACTTGGAATCTTCATTTGGGAATACTGACGACCCCGCCGGTCTTTTGACGTACTGGTGGGGTGTCCCCTGTGGACACGCACACCAATTTTCCTCTATGTTGCACGAAAGCCATCTAAAAATGTGAGGGGATAATTCTAATGAGTGAAGAAGATTCAGAAGACGAGCCAGAGGAGCTGGGTCTGTGGGAGCAAATTTGGAATGAAGACCGCGACCCCGTGGAGATCATCTACGTATCTAAGAATGTAAACGAGGATGACCTTGATTTGAGTGAATTGAGTGATTGGGGAGCCATGAATGGCATATGGACCATTCATGAAGTCCACTCATGTGGGGAAGCCTTGGAACTAAACGAAAGGATCTCAGGAGACTTATTCATTCTCTTGAATTGCTCGATAGGAGAAATCCAACAGATCGCAGAGGCTACACCTCAGACACCGATTTCGCTCGCTAACTTCGGCGGATGGGAACAATTCGATTTCGCGAAGTTTCCGCCGCAAGTAGTTGTCGGACAATGGGCAGCTCCAAGGCCTGGGGAGTTCATGGATGGTGTTGCCGACGCCCTGAGTAAGGTTTCATCAGAGCTAATCTATCGGGCAAATCTACCTCGTATTGAATTGTATTCCGCTGTTTCAAGTGAGCTTTTGGATAGGCTCGCGCGATTTCCCGAAGACAGATTTCGACTGCATCCCAGACTATTTGAAGAGACCGTAGCAGAATTATTAGACAAAATGGGATATGAAGTACGTCTCACGCCTCGATCGGGAGACAAAGGAAGAGATATTATCGCCCACATCAAGACACCCGTAACACCAATCTTGATGTTGGTGGAATGTAAAAGGTATGCGGAGAAAAGACTGGTCGGGCCTGAACCAATCACAAGAATGTGGTTCAGACTTTTTGATGATTCAGCGAACCTAGCGATGGTCGTAACGACTAGCTCGTTCCAGCCGGTCGCCAAGGAAACGGCAAAGAGTCGCGGCTACCAGATTTCCCTTAAAGAAGGCGAAGAGTTCATCCAATGGGTAAAGTCCTTGCGGGCAAAGTAAGATGATGACGACATCTCGCTTATTACTCCACAGATAAAGAGGTTACCAAATTCCTTGCAATTAGATATCGCTTGATAGTATCGTCGGCGCTCCCGATCTCACTGTTATTTTCTCAATGGAGCGCCTCATGCCAAAGGCCTCGCAACGCGAACGAAACCTGAAGAACCGTAATAATCCACCGAAGTCGGCGCACTAACTATGAGCGAGAGACCTAAGGATAAGTCAGGCTCAACTATCTTCAAGCCTCGCGCACGACTTGTTAGCGTGTTGGGCGAACAACTTATTCGCGATGCGACGGTCGGAATCATTGAGCTTGTGAAGAATGGTTACGATGCGGATGCTGATTTCGTCAGAGTTGAGTTGGTCAATTTGTCCCACCCAGACCGCACAACTATTGTTGTGAGGGATAACGGATTCGGAATGAATCTAGAAACCGTACTTGAAAAGTGGTTTGAGCCAGCGTCCGGCCATAAAGAAATCCAGAAGAAAGCTGATCAGCGGACTCCCCGTGGGCGCTTACCGCTTGGCGAGAAGGGCGTGGGTCGCTTTGCAGCTCAGAAGCTGGGCAAAAAGTTGACTTTGGTCACACGTGCGGAAGACGAAACGGAAGAAATAGTAGTTGAGATTGACTGGACAGGTTTTGAACGTGAAGGAGCTTATCTCGACAGCGTTCCGATGAACTGGCAGCTGCGCGAACCGGAAATTTTTACAGGCCGGAAAACAGGGACGAGATTAGAAATGGTTGGTGCTCGATCACAGTGGACCGAAGGAGACGTGGCCAAAGTTGCGCGGAATCTCAAGCGGCTGATGAGTCCCTTCAGAACTCCAAATTCATTTCGAGTTCAATTGAGCTGCCGTGAATATAGGCAATACGAAAACCTCGATCCCGGCGACTTGCTCGATCAGGCTCACGCCACATTCGTTGCACTCATTGATGAGACGGGTAGGATCGATTACGACTATCAGTTCAAACTGCCGGGATACGAAAAGCGAAACTCCTCAATGAAGGCCTCGGATGAAGGAGGTGATCTGAGGGTCTCTACCACCAAATGGGGCGATTCACAACGGATTCCGCGGTGTGGCCCAGTTTATCTGAACTTCTATTTATGGGACCGACGAACTGATTCCTTAAGACTGAGCGGAACTACGACGAAAGAGCTTAATGAAGCCGTTGGCGTGAGTATATTTCGCGATGGAATCAGAATTCTTCCGTATGGAGAGCCCAATGATGACTGGCTCGAATTGGATAAACAACGTTACATGATGAGTAGTGGAGCGATCAGTCGCAAGAACATCATAGGGGCGATTGAGATAACTCAAACTCAAAACCCCGAATTGAAGGACAAGACTAATCGCGAAGGCTTAATAGAAAACGATGCTTATTTTGATTTCGTTGCGTTGTTGAGAGCGGCCGTTCGGTTGGCAGAAAATGAGTTTACTGAAGACCGAAAACAGCTGGATAAACAAAAGGAGTCTAAGGCTGCGGAACTAAGACCTTCACTTGATCTACTCGACTCCAGTGTGAAGGCGCTTGCGAACGTCAGCAAACCTCTGGAAGAGTCAGCTCGCAGACTCTCGGAGATGGTGAAGGAAGGTCGGCCAGTAGGGGCCTCAGAAATCAGAACTCTTACAGAATTTGTGAATGAGACTACGGCCGCTCTCTCGGATGTAGAGAAAGCGCAGGAAACGACAAGGCGCGCTGTTGTAGAGTCAATCGAGGAATATGTAAGTGAGCGTGATTTGTTGTTAACTCTTTCCGGGTTAGGCTTGGCGGCAGAGAGATTTACACATGAGTTTGCGCGTCTTACTCGCGAAGCAGGTGAGGCACTGGAGCGCATTAGAGGCAAAATCCGCGATAGCATTCCTACTGTAATGGCCGACCTCAACTCTTTAAGCGCGGCTATCGATGCTCTTCAAAATGATATTAGGGCGCTAGGACCTCTCTTTTACGTCCGGCGTAAAACCCGCGAAAAGGAACTTGACGTCGCGCGAGTTGTCGAAAACGCCTTACTGTTGAATAACACGGCCATACGAGATAGTGACATACAAGTTGAAGTGGATCAGGTATCTCCTCTAAAGGTTGTGATGCGAGAGGGTCCTTGCACCCAAGTGTTCAATAACCTGTTTGATAACGCATGCCACTGGTTAAGCCGAACGTCGGATAACCAGGAACGGAAACTGAGAGTCGTTATTAACGGCCTCGGCCGAACAGTCTTAGTGACAAACAACGGCCCTAATATTAATCCCAAGTTCCGCCATCGAATTTTTGAACCGTTCTTCACAACCAAGTCGGAAGGGGAAGGCCGCGGCCTCGGGCTTTATATTTCTCAGGAAATTCTTGAAGAACAGAAGGCCGTGATTCTCTTGCTCGGTGAAGGAGACAATCCAAAGAGCTTTCCCAACGGAGTAAGTTTTCTGATTCGTTTTCCGGAAGCGGAGCAAGGAGGTGAAGAGAACGACGATGCTCAAGAGAATTCTTTTCATTGATGATCAACTGCAACGATTCCAAGGCATTATTAGCGATTTCAGGGGGGCAGGCATTGATGTTGTGGAGCTTGATGGCGCTATACAGCTTGAGGAGTTTCTTGAGAAGGGGGAGCCATTCGACGCTGTTATCCTTGATTGGTCATTTGACGACGCCTCAGATATGGCGCAGTTGTGTTTGACGAAGATTAAGGAAGTGCGCTTTGTGCCAGTACTTGTGTGGACCGAAGAGCCGGAGAGTTTTGACAACGACTTACCAGACATCACGTTTCCTCATAGTTGTCTTCAACGAGTGAGCAAAAATGACGTAACTCGGGATGTAATGATTGGCTTTGTCGGAGATTGGTTCCACAGATCAACCGCAATTAACCTGAGCGCACCATGGAGAAGCAGCTGTGCGCGGGCCGTCGAACAATCACTCTATAAACTAGCCCAGCTTGATGAGAAGGACGTTACCAAAGCACTTCGAGTTTTTATACAAGCTGGAGGACCAAGTGTTGACCTTGACCTTGATCAAGCGATCGAAGTTTTGACTAGGCTGTTGCAGCGCGAGCTTCTAAGCGATTCTCAGCTTTCGGCATACCTTAAAGAGAAATTGAGCTCTACGGAAGAGCAGCAAGACGCCGATTCTAAAACGCCATCAAAAGTTCTTCGACTTCATATGTACTATTCTCCAAAGGATGATTTTGTCAGAACCGGCGACATAGTGACCTTACAGCAGGCGGACAAGAAAATACTCGCTCTTGTGGCCACTCCTGCGTGTGATCTTGCACGGCCTCGCACAGAATATCTCCGTTTGATCGTAGTCAGTGATCCATGGCGGGGATCGGGTAGTCTCCCTGGAGATCGATGTGGCCTTCCATTCTTGGTTGATCAAGGGAATGACTATCAGAATAGGGAGGCCCGGTTTCAAGAAATGATTAGCTTGAAGAATGTAGAGTTAGCACGAACGAGTAATCCGAAGGATCGTACCTGCGTTATGCGATATTCTCACGAATATGAAAGCATGGGAGGACAAAGAGCTGCCATATCCCGCGAAATCCGAGTGGATGATCCATACCGGTCTGACCTACTTCAAAAATTTGCGGCCCACGCCTCACGAGTCGGAGTACCTGAGTTCAAGTAGCCTATCTGTCTACGCCGTTGCTTGCTTGCAAAAGTACGTCATACACAATTTTTGCGATTTGCCTCGCAAGGTATGGCGGAACGGCGTTGCCAACCTGCTCGTATTGAGCGGTTCGCATTCCCGCGAAAAAATAGTTATCAGGAAATGTTTGAAGCCGTGCTGCCTCTCTCACCGTAAGACTTCTACATTGACTGGAGTCTGGATGAATAAAATAATGGCCGTCCTTAGAAATGTGGGAAGTAATGGTCGATGCCGGTTTGCCAAGCAGTTGAACGCGAAACCGATCTGAAAACAAGGACTGCTTCCGCGCTTTCGATACGTTCTTGTGTTTTGGTAAGAGAGTCCTAGGAAAGTCCTTGAGCGTAGGCGAACGACCTAATACTTTGGCAAAACATGAGGCGAATAAATAGCGATGTAAGTCCTTTGGTATATGTGAACGTGCTGTGTGATTACATGCGCCCTTGAGGTCTTTGTCATAATACCAGCGCCGAAGACGTTTAATACGAATAGGTGATCGAACAAATTCTGAGCCCGTGCTAAGACGCTCTTTTTCAAGTTTTCTTAGTGTTAATGACAACTCACGTCGAATTCTAGGACCTAAAACTCCCCTAATAGCACTAAACCACTTTCGTGTTTCTACAGCAAGCAGAGTGTCGACCCATTCAGTTGTACTATCTAGGCCTCTCGATAACGCGCTACGCAGCCGAGGTAGATCGGAAATAACCTCTTGAACAGTTATGAATCTCGGGTAAGACCTGAGCTTTCCTGGGATAATATCTAAGTCAGATCTTATTCCGAGCAAAATGACTCTATGTCTAGACTGTGGAACTGAAAACCTCTCGGCCCGAATGATATAGTCGCTTGGTTCAACCTTAGAAGGACCCTTTGCGGGCTTTACAAGGGGAAATATCTTGTATGTTAGAGCCTTCCTTCGCTTACCATAAATGGCTCGTATCGGATCTTGAAGGTCTCGGTAAATTTTCTTGAAGATGCGATTGCCTTTCTTGCCTGTAGTTGAAGAAAGGAGGCCCTTGACGTTTTCCATCACGAAGACCGGAGGCTTGTGATCGGCAATTATTTTGAGATACTCGCGATATAGATAGTGTCGCCGATCGCGCTTCTTCTTTTTTGATTTCTTCTTTATTTTCTTTATTCTTGATCGCCCGGCGAGTGAGTAGGCTTGGCAGGGAGGGCCGCCTATAAGTACCCAAGTTGCATTCTTGCCTAGAGAGCGGCCTATACGTTGCTTTACCCTGTCATGGGAGCGTCTGCGAAGTTCTTGCTGCCACGCTTCTTCAGAGGCTATCTTGGCTTCATTAGGATAGAGTTTGAAAAGAGTCCGCCGCTCTACTTTTCCACGCAAATGCTCATAATACTGGAAAGGCACAGAGCCGACGGGAAACTGACGGTAGAACGCACGTAGTAGGAGCGTTTGATATGCAGTTGCGTCTTTTTCAATAGATAGAGTGATATGGAACGGTGAACGACCCTGGGCATTAGCAAAACTCGCAAAACCTTCGCCTAATCCTCCCGGACCCGCGAAGATGTCGATGACTGGGATAGGAGTTTTCATCCAATGCGTGTGAGGCTCAAGCTCTGTAAGTTTACTGAAAACCGATCCCACGATCGGAAGGCGTTACCTAATGCAGACAAGAATTGAGTACGATAACGACAAAGCCCGCTATTTCCGCAAAGCCCTAACTTCTTGGGGCCGTCGCAACGTTAGAACATTCCCTTGGAGAAAAAAGGGAAGGCCCTTTCGCATATTGCTAGCGGAAATGATGCTACGGAGAACGAACGCTAAACAGGTCACCGCGGTATTCATCGAAACGGTCCGTCGATACCCTGACGCTGAGTCGCTCGCCAAAGCCCCCAAGAAAGAAGTGCAACGTTTACTGAAACCGCTCGGACTCGGTTGGCGGTCAGAAAACATTCGACAAATGGCGAAAACATTAACGGCCCGTTATCACGGACACGTACCATCGACGTATGAGGGACTCAGGTGTTTGCCCGGCGTAGGCGATTACGTCGCAAGCGCAGTTTGCTCATTTGCGTTTGGGATGTTTATGCCGATAGTCGATACCAATACGGTCCGGGTCGCGGGCCGCTATTTTGGATTTCCTACTCATGCTGAGTCGAGACGGAATCGTATTGTGCGCGCAACGGTACTCGCTCTTACAAGCCGGAGAAATACGCGCGATTTTAACTACTTTTTGCTCGACTTCGCCGCACTCATTTGTAAAGCAGTACAGCCAGTATGTCCGACTTGTCCTGTCAGATCACGATGTATCTTCGGGCGACAAAGGCTTAAAAGCTTAGGACTGCTCTAACCCGACAAACTTATTCGCCAGTCCGGAGTCCTAATTCTATAATTTTTCTTTCCACAATCTCAATTGCCACGCATGTCTGTAAAGCTTGGACCGTCTCGCGAGGTCAGGTTTCATTTTGCGATTTTGTTTCCTAGCCTAGGAGTCTTCCGCTCTCCAGTTGATCCCGTCATAGGATGTTTGGAGGCTAAAAGACTACTTCACTTCAGCAAACCGGTTAGCCATTGCATGACGTTGAGGACGAGTTGGCGATCGTCGGTGCCGGGTAGTTGAGGCGGAGGTTTTGTTTTGCGCGGTTAGCATGGCGGCTTCGCCGAAGACAACTACGCGGCCTTTGCCGAAGGGCATTGCCAACCCCTGCGGCTATGCCGCCGCACAATAGGGGTAGGGAGAACGAGTTGTTCCCCCTCCCTCCGAACCGGACAGGCGGGTCTCCCGCATCCGGCTCTCTAGTTGGTGGTTCACCTCCGAGAGGATTGACCACACTGC
>Ga0137371_10000818_pt1 | contig 23845 bp, 19 predicted proteins | sample SagtaG_7_FD_104919 | JGI IMG/M metagenome (GOLD analysis project Ga0137371, IMG submission 104919) | Vadose zone soil microbial communities from Sagehorn Ranch, Mendocino, California, USA - Sage1_R_40_16 metaG | ecosystem: Environmental > Terrestrial > Soil > Vadose zone | place: USA...
CGTCAACGCTTGCAACAGCGTGGCACGAAATCGGCAAAGCGTCATCTCAAGAAACTGAGCGGACGTGAGGCTCGTTTCCGCAAAAACACCAATCATGTCATCTCCAAACAGATCGTTGCAAAGGCCAAAGCCAACAAGCAAGGGATAGCGATTGAAGACTTAAGGCACATCCGTACGCGTACGGAGGCACGGTTAAGAAAGTCTCAGCGTGCTCGCCATTCCTCCTGGTCCTTCTGGCAACTTCGTTTCTTTCTTCAGTACAAGGCGACTCTTGCTGGCGTTCCCTTGCATACGGTAGACCCACGCAATACCTCGCGGACCTGCCATGTCTGCAAGCATTGCGAGAAAGCCAATCGCAAGAGCCAGGCCTGCTTTGTGTGCAAGAACTGCAGCCATACCGAGAACGCTGATCGGAATGCCGCCATCAATATTTCCAGGGCTGCCGTCATGCGGCCTATTGTAGGGTCGGAGACCAGCCGGAACAATCGGCTGGTCGGTTAAGGACTACTGCAAGCCGCAGGGTTTTTCACCCTGGCGGTTCATGACAAAAACAACGATTCTGCTATGTGAATAGCGTAACAGGTAACAACACTACGGTCAAGCATTACAAACGCGCTCTCAGACGGCCTGCAAAGGGCACGCCCGCAGGCACGCGTAATGCGCACCGGACCGCAGCATCTCGCTCTTCATCACATTCACATACTGTACAGTATACTTGTCAGATGAAATGATACCTGGCTGGTTTCCCGCGAGGATCTCTTGCAGGCGTTGCAGATCGTCGGACGGGAGGGGTGCCTTGATGCGAGCAAGGGTGAGGTGTGGCGAGAAGGGGTGCTTATCAGTCTCGAAGCCGGAGCGCGCGAGCTCGTATTGCAGGATAGAGTGCAGGCGTGCAAGTGAGCCGGAGCTTTCTTCGATGCCCATCCAGACGATGCGTGGCTGACGGGGCGAGCCGAAGATATCGAGGCGCGTGAGGCGGTAAGTGAACGGCTGGACCTGGCGGGCAGCAAGGTTAGTCGCCTCTATAGCCCGCTCCAATTGGGCATCGTCCAGCTCGCCGAGGAAGGACAGGGTCAGGTGGATGCCGGAGGGATCGACCCAGCGCACCCGTGGTAACACCTGCACCACCTGGCGGATGACTCCGGCCAGATGGCGTTGCATGGCTTCATTCATTTCCAGCGCAATAAACGTCCTCGTCATGCTGCAAACAACATCGCATCCAGCTCAACGCCATCTATCGTCTCGACCTGGATCAGGTGCTCAGAGATGGCAATGAGCTTTTCCTTCTTCTCGCGCAGAATAGTAAGCGCGGTCTTGTAAGACTGCTCAATCAAGGCAGAGACCTCGGCATCGATCTTTGCAGCGGTCTCGGCGCTGACCGGCGTATTGCCGTCCGGGTCCGGCTTGATAGCGATATTACCGAGCGCAGTCATGCCGAACTCGCAGACCATGCGACGGGCGATATTCGTGACATACTCGAAGTCCTGGCTGGCACCCGTCGTGATATCGCTGAAGATGATCTCCTCGGCGGCACGACCACCCATAGCGCCGGCCATCTTCGCGAGCAGTTCCGAGCGGCGCATCAGGTAGCGATCCTCGGCTGGCGCCTGCACGGTGATGCCCAATGCCATGCCGCGCGCGATAGCCGAGACCTTCTGCACCGGATCGGCGCCAGGGATGGAGCGCATGACGATCGCATGGCCGACCTCGTGGTACGCGATGATGGCCTTCTCGGCCTCGCTGACGAGGCGGCTCTTGCGCTCCGGTCCCGCCATGACGCGCAGGATGGACTCATCGAGTTGCGGTTTGCAGATAACCGTCTGCCCGTTACGCGCCGCCAGCAGCGCGGCCTCGTTCAGTAGGTTTGCCAGGTCGGCGCCGGAGAAGCCGGCGGTCTGGCGCGCCAGGTCGTGCAGCTCCACATCCTCGGCGAACGGCTTATCTCTGGCGTGCACCTCCAGAATCGCCAGGCGTCCACGGATATCAGGCTTGTCCAGCATGACACGACGATCGAAACGGCCCGGACGCAGTAGCGCCTGATCGAGCACATCGGGACGGTTGGTAGCAGCGATAACCACTACATTCGTCTGTCTATCAAAACCATCCATCTCGACGAGGAGCTGGTTTAGCGTCTGCTCGCGCTCATCGTTGCCACCGGTACCGGAGTTCGTACGCTGACGACCAACGGCATCGATCTCATCGATAAAGAGAATGCAAGGCGCGTGCTCTTTGGCCTCCTTGAACAGGTCACGCACACGCGCTGCGCCGACGCCCACAAACATCTCCACGAACTCGGAGCCGCTGACACTGTAGAATGCCACGTTCGCCTCACCGGCGACGGCCCGCGAGATCAGCGTCTTGCCGGTGCCGGGCGCGCCGACGAGCAGGACGCCCTTCGGCGTACGCGCACCCATGGCGGTAAAGCGCTCGGGGTACTTCAAAAATTCAACGATCTCCTGCAACTCCATTTTGGCCTCTTCAACGCCAGCCACATCCTTGAAGAGAATGGAGGGGCGAGATTCGTTAAAGCGCTTCGCCTTCGAGCGCGCAAAAGGCATGGCCTGACCGCCAATGCCTCCATGTCGGATCAAGAAATACATGCCGACGACGACAAGCAGAATCAACATCAGATCCAGAACACCCTGCGACCACTGCCCCTGTTGCGCGTCATCGATATTTACTACCACGCCATCGTGTCGAAATATCTCTGTAACCGACTGCCCACCTTCTTTCGTCGCACGATACTGCTGCCCATTTGTGCCCGTAGCCAGCACGTCATCGCCGTTCAATGTCACCAACCTGAGCTTGTGCTGATCCGCCATGTTCAGCACGCTACTGATCGGTCTTTCCTGGGCAACAGATGCGCCTACAGTGATGTTGATCAGGCGCACCGCCGCGAATATGACGAGCGCCATACCTACTACCACTAACGCGGCGGGGATGCGGTAACGAGCAATGACGCTCTTTCGCTTCGTCTGCTTCCGCGAAGGACCCTGTGAGTTCGACTTCCTGCTTTCCTGGTCATCTTTTGGGGACATTTCCATGCGTACCGTCAGACCCTCTCTAATATTCCAAGTTCTACGTTCTACGGTGCCAGCGTTCTATACCACGCCATCGCGTATCTTTATGCCTTATAGCATCGCTTGAGGAAGTATAACGCATTGGAATCCGTTTAGCAATATTAAGAGTAGGCTAAGAAAGATTAGAATTCTTAGCAAATGATAGGCTGAGCATATGTTATCCCTGACCGTACATAACGTGGTACAATATGAGAAACAGCCCGTCAAGCGAGGAAATTGCCGCGCTAAGAAGGAGATCGCGCAGGCGATCTCCCTTATGAAGAGGAAATAGCGATGCAAGAGTATTCATTTATCCTCCAGCCAGTGCAGACCGCAATCTCCGAGGCATTAGAGGTCGGCTCAGGAGTACAGCCCTTCAGCAAGGAGAGTTCGGAGAAAGCGCCACGCATCCGCAACGCGAAGAAGGTGCACAGCGTCTGCCCCTATTGCGCTGTTGGATGCAGCCTGAATGTCTATGTGAAAAACGGCAAGGTCATCGATATCGAGGGCGACCCCGATAGTCCTATCAATCACGGCACACTCTGCCCCAAAGGATCGGCAACCTTCCAATATACGATCAACTCCAGCCGCGTCACGCAGGTGCTGTACCGGGCACCCTACAGCAATCACTGGGAGATCAAGACGCTGGACTGGGCTATGGAGCAGATCGCCCAACGCGTCAAGAAGACACGCGACGAGACCTTCGTGGAACGCCTGGACGATGGGCGAGAGGTCAACCACATGCTCGGTATAGCATCACTGGGCGGGGCCACGCTGGACATCGAAGAGAACTACCTGATGAAGAAGCTGCTCGGCGGCGGCTTAGGCATCGTCTCGATCGAGAACCAGGCCCGTATTTGACACAGCTCGACAGTGCCCGGTCTGGGCACCACACTCGGGCGTGGCGGGGCCACCACATTTCCGCAGGACCTTGTCAATAGCGACTGCATCTTGATCATGGGCAGCAACATGGCAGAGGCACACCCGGTTGCGTTCGCCAATGTGGTCAAAGCAAAAGAGCGAGGCGCGCAGGTCATTCACATCGATCCGCATTTCTCGCGTACATCCGCACTGGCAAACCTGTTTGTATCGACACGTGCCGGCAGCGATATCGTGTTTTTAGGCGCGATCATTCGCTACCTGCTGGAGACACATACGTACTTCCACGATTACGTGCTGCATTATACCAATGCGCCGATGCTTGTGCGCGCAGATTACCAGGATGCCGAGGAGGCGGATGGCCTCTTCTCCGGCTACAACCCCGATACCAATATGTACGAGAACCAGGATAGCTGGGACTACCAGCGCGACGAGCACGGACGACCACTGATGGATGTGACGCTGCAAGACCCACGCTGCGTATTTCAGATCATGCGCCGCCATTTCGCGCGCTACACGCCGCAGATGGTCGAGAGCGTGTGTGGTGTATCGAGGGAGCAGTGGATGCAGGTCGTGCAAACCCTGGTAGCAAACTCCGGGCGCGAACGCACCACGGCGCTATGTTATGCAGTCGGCTGGACACAGCAATCGAAGGGCGTGCAGATCATCCGTGCTGCGGCAATTCTGCAACTGCTGCTGGGCAATATCGGGCGTCCGGGTGGGGGAGTTATGGCTTTGCGCGGGCACGCCTCGATCCAGGGCTCGACCGATATTCCGACGCTGTACGATCTCCTCTCCGGCTACATGCCCCAGCCGAGCGCGCCTATCACATCTCAACCTCAGAGCGAAGAGCCAGTAGGCGCAACTCCCTGGGGCAAGAGGGTTGACAAGAAGACGAATGTCCTCTCGCAGCAGACACTGGCGGAGTACATTGACACAGCGGGCCAGCGGCTCGGCTGGTGGTCCAACATGCCCTCCTACATCGTCAGCCTACTCACAGCGTGGTACGGAGAGGCCAGTACAGAGGATGAGAACGACCGTGGCTATCACTGGCTGCCGAAGATAACCGGCGACCATTCGCACCTGGTCACCAGCTACTTGATGCTGGATGGCAAGGTGAAGGGCTATCTTCTCTTCGGGCAGAATCCGGCGGCGGGCAGCACCAATGCGCGCATGCAGCGCAAGGCGTTGGAGCAACTGGACTGGATGGTTGTGCGCGACCTCTACGAGGTCGAGTCGGCGGCGTTCTGGTACAAGGGGCCAGAGCCGGTTGACCCCAGCCAGATCAAGACAGAGGTCTTCCTGCTACCGGCAGCGGCCTCCACGGAGAAAGAGGGCAGCTTCACCAATACGCAGCGGCTCTTGCAGTGGCGCGACAAGGCCGTCGATCCACCGGGCGATGCACGTTCGGATCTCTGGTTCGTCTACCACCTGGGCAGGCGGCTCAAAGAGCTGTACGCGGAGAGCACAGCCCCAAAGGATCGACCGCTCAAGGCGCTAACATGGGACTACGAGCGGGACGAGCCTGAGCCCGGTTCGCGCATCCTCGACGAACCGGACGCGCTGCTCGTGCTCAAAGAGATCAATGGGTACTATGTGTATGCGCAGGCCGATGGGCCTGGAGACAACCAATCGGGCAGGCGACAGTCGCTGCGGGATGCCGCGCACGTGTCGAGCTTTACGGCGTTGAAAGACGACGGCAGCACGGCATGTGGATCGTGGATCTACAGCGGCGTGTATCCCGAACCGGGCAACAACCGGGCTGCATCACGCGTGGCCGACGACTATATCAATTTGCAGTGGGGCTTTGCCTGGCCCGCCAACCGACGCATCCTCTACAACCGGGCCTCGGCAGATCCCGAAGGGAAGCCGTGGTCCGAGCGGAAGAAGTACATCTGGTGGGACGAGGAGCAGAAACAGTGGACGGGCTACGATATACCGGACTTCCCGGTGAACAAGGCGCCTGACTACAGGCCAGCGCCCGGCGCGGTGGGCATGGACGCGATCTCGGGCAGCGATCCTTTTATCTTGAAGCCCGATGGCCGGGGCTGGCTCTTCGCACCCACAGGACTCAAGGATGGGCCGCTGCCCACCCATTACGAAGCGGCGGAGTCGCCCGTACACAACGCGCTCTACAAGCAACAGAGCAACCCGACGGCCAAGTTCTTCAAGGACAGGAAGGACAACCGCCTGGCAGCCGTCGGCGACGAGCGCTATCCGATCGTCGTCACAACGTACAGGCTGACCGAGCACCATGTCAGCGGCCCAATGACGCGCTGGATGCCCTGGCTGAATGCGCTGCAACCGGCGCTCTTCGCTGAGCTCAGCCCAGAGCTGGCAGCAGAGCGCGGCATCAAGCATGGGGAGTGGATGGTCGTCAGCACGCCACGTGGAGAGATCGAGGCGCGCGCCATGGTGACGCGACGCCTGCAACCTTTGCACCTTGCCGGCAAGACCGTGCACCAGATCGGGCTGCCCTTCCACTGGGGTTTCCAGGGCAGGAGCAGGGGCAGCATCACCAATGACCTCACACACATGGTTCTGGAGCCAAACGTCAGCATTGAAGAGGCCAAGGCGTTCACCTGCAACGTACGTCCAGGCCGGGTTGAGCACGGATAAGGAGTCGAGTATGGCGGTAGAATCAAGGAAGCCTCTACAGAACGGCGTAGCATTTGTGAAGGGGGCGGTGTCGTCTCTGCGCAAAGAGCCACCAGCGCCGCCGCAGCCAGCGCTGGGCTTCTTCACCGACACCAGTCTCTGTATCGGGTGTAAAGCCTGCGAGATCGCTTGCAAGCAGTGGAATCAGCTCCCCGCCACGCAACCCTTCTGGAGCGGGGCGAGCTACGACAATACGCAGCAACTGGGCGCGACAACGTGGCGACATGTGCAGTTCATCGAGCAGATCGGACGCGGACAGCCTGCACGCAGCGAGTCCTATAAGCCCGTGCTGCCACTTCTCGACGCACAGCCGGTCGCAGCGAAGGATGCGCCAGCAGAGACGCCACCGGGCACGGCGCTCCCTTTCTTCAACAGCGATCGCTGGCTAATGCACAGTGACGTATGCAAGCACTGTGCAAACGCCCCCTGTCACGAAGCCTGTCCGACGGGGGCCATCATTCGCACCGAGTTCGACACCGTGTACGTGCAGCAGGATATCTGCAACGGCTGTGGCTACTGCATCGTGGCCTGTCCCTTTGGCGTCATCGCACGCGACGATCATGGCGACCACCATGCGCACAAGTGCACACTGTGCTACGATCGGCTCAAGGATGGCATAGAGCCCGCGTGCGCCAAAGCGTGTCCCACTGATTCGATCCTCTTTGGCGAGGTCGAGAAGCTCAAGGCACATGCTCAGGAGCGCGTCGGCCTGTTACATGAGCGGGGAGTGAGCGAGGCCCGGCTGTACGGGGCCGATGACACAATACTGGAGGGTGGCCTGAACTCCTTCTTCCTGCTGCTGGATGAACCGGAGGTCTACAACCTGCCGCAAAATCCGCTGCGGCCCTCCAACAACGTCGCCCCGGCCTCGTTCTGGACTATCGTTGCCGCCGCGATCCTGGGTCTGATGGGGATATTATTCTTCAGGGAGTAGCGTTATGTCAAAGATTCACTTCCCGGACGCCGTGCAGCCGCTGATCCAGCCTGTACGCGACGTGGTAAACAGAGCGCCAGGTAGCCAGCCTCTGCTTGAGCAGCTCGCAGTACTGGCAACGGGCTATCGTCCCGACCCCGAGCGGGAGATGCAAGAGCCAGCATACTACGACTACCCGGTCCTGAAGCAGCCATTCTGGCGCTGGGAAATCATCTGGTATTTCTTCTTTGGAGGGCTGGCGGCGGGGACGTACGTTATCGCAACGATCGCCTCGCTGTTCGGATCGAAGGAGGACCACATTGTAGCGCGCACGGGCTACTATCTCTCGCTATTGGCTCTGTTGCCCTGCCCGCCGCTATTGATCAAAGACCTGGGCAGACCTGAACGCTTCCTGAACATGATGCGGATGTTCAAGGTCAAGTCGCCAATGTCGATGGGTGTGTGGGGGCTGCTCGGCTTCTCGTTCTTCAGCGGCGTCACCGCAACGATACAAGCAGCAAAAGATGGACTGTTAGGCAGATGGTGGGGAGCACGCCTGCTCGCAGCACTGCCACAGAAGCTGATCGCGCTGCCAGGAAGCGCCTACGGAGTATTCCTTGGCGGTTACACGGGCGTCCTGCTCACAGCCACCAGCGTCCCCCTGTGGTCGCGCAGCAAGCTGCTGGGCGGCGTCTTCATCTCCTCGGCCTTTTCTACCAGCACAGCCCTGATCTCAGCCGTATTGAGGATAGCGGGAGCGCCGAACCACGTACTGCATAAACTGGAGAACATGGAATGGATGTCGATGCTCATCGAGCTAAGCGGGCTCCTGATGTTCCTGCGTGGCAGTGGGCGAGCGGCACGTCCGCTGGTTGGTACGTCGCCGGGTGAGCATGGCATGACCTTCTGGCGTTTCATGATCGGCGGAGGATTGGTATTGCCGTGGCTTCTGCAGACGCTCGCGCTATTTGGACGGAGAGAGAGCAGGCACACCAGGAGCGGCGTCTTCGTCTCCCTGCTGGTATTAGTCGGCGGCTACTTCCTGCGACGCACAATGATCGAAGCCGGGCACACGTCGAGCAGGGATGCGCGGACAACACTGTGGAACGCGCGGCGATAGGATCGCATACCAGGACGCTGTTGGCAGGCGCGCAAGGACATATGTTCCCGGCATCCTGCCAGGCAGCTACGGTTAAGAAGAGCATAAGTCATCCCGGTAACTCTTCAGTATTTTTTATGAGCTCTGACTCCTCCTTTTATGTTGAAAACTAACAACTAGCCCACAAAACCTTTGTATCCAGAAAAGCATGGCGCTGCCTGTAATAAGCAATAGGGCACCACCCACCAGGTACTGCCAGAGGGACAACTGACTGAAAATACCGCTAATCGGCTGTTCAGGAGCAGCGTGGACAACGACATTCATCAGCGGCTTACCAGATCTTCTGATAAAAAACAGGGATGCAATGTTTATCGTCCGCCTGGTATATTTGCCATAGGTTAGTTGGAGCCGGGCTCTATATATTCCGACCGGAAGGGCTATCTTGCGAATATTGATGGGATACTGAATGCTGGTCTGTGGTAGAAGCGCATCGAGATTAAGCGCATTTTTCTGTACCACATTTCCTCTCTGATTCGTCACAACGAGGCTCCCGACAGGCTTAAGCAGCATATTACCAGTATTGTAAAGTCCAATTAATAAGCGTTGAAAAGAATTGGTGCCATCAAATCTTATGCCAGTCGTCACGAGACTTTCGATATGCGGACCAGGGAGATTCGCAACCACAGGGATAATCGTATCTCTCGTTACAGTAAGAAGGCCCTTGCTTTTACCAGCAGCAATATTTTGCAGATTCACGTTCTCAGCGACGATGCCGCCCACATGTTGACCAGAGCGTACTCCACGAGGAATAGTGAGATAAAACGGAATATCCTGACTCTGATTGGGAGCCAATGTGATACGTCGAATAGACAGATGGATCCAGGAGGCAACATCAACCCGAGGTGCATTACGCCCAAAGTAAGCCACGCCACTATATTGATTGGTTGTCGTATCTACAGGATAGAGATCAACGGTACCGCGAACATTGCCAGAATTTATCAACCGGACACTATTGTTCAGGTCGGGAGATGAACCTACATTAAAAACAAAGTACGACTTCGTGATCGGATTTGCGGGATCGAATTTCACAGGCAGCAGACTAAAACTGGCAGTACCGTTAGCTGCGTGCACAATAGTTCCCATGAATATACCTGCCAGCATCATAGCCATCAGAAATGCCTCTACGCCGACACATAAGAAAATCGTATAAAACCGACAGCGTGATACTTTCTGCATCGGGATATCCCCTCTTCTAACAGATTGCGGCAACAGCCGTTTTGCTGCGACAAGACAAGGAGAAGAGAGCTGTTGGCACAGACTCTCTTCTCTGCATATGCTGGCGACAAAAGTCTGCCAGTTGCCAGCATGGCTCTGTTATACAGGCGTGGAGAGAGTAATGTTCACGGAACCAGTGTAAGTGCCACCTACTGCACCAGCAGGGATATCAAATTTCCCAGGAATCGTCAGGTTCCAGGGGCCAAAGTCACCATTGGCATCAGATGCTATAACAGGAGCGGCGGTATCATTCAACGCCAGTGAGCCGTTAGTTTTGTCGACCACAGCAGCGCCTGAACAGGCATCAGTGGTAGCACAAGTACCAGCAGCGGTCGCCAGAGTAATCGCCTCGGTGGTGGAGGTACCACTAATGGTTGGAACCGTGATACCAGTTGAACTCAGGCTTACTTCCCAGTTAGGAGCACTTGTACCCGCAGTAGAGCGGAAATCGGAGAGAGCCACAGTGAGTCCGATGGTGCCACCACCCGGCTGCGCGGTACCATTCAAAGGTGGAACCGTCAGACTACCAGTAGGCGTTCCATCTGAATAGGTTCCAGCACCATCACCGGACAGAGAGACACCTGAATCAGTGCACGAGGCAGTGTTCGAACTCGGGACACAGGCAAAGGCCGCCATACTGCTAAAATGAGCGAGAACCAACGTCAGAGATCCCATCAAGGCCAGGCTTGCGCAGAGCCTGAGGAGACGGCTTGTACACATACGCATGGTCAGGTTTTCCTTTCTTATAATTGCTTTCCTGCATACCTGAATCTCTCAGGCAATTGCATTCTGTTTTACGACACTCAATTACTAGGAGAGCCTTTGCGTGCTGTCCTGGCCATGTGTGTGAGACCTCCTTGCATTCAAATGAGTGCGAAGCACTAGCTGCGAATGCAGCGTTTTTGAATGGAGTCTGTATGAGACGAATGAAAGGATACAAAAAGGCATGAAGCTTACAAATAGTTTTGGCAAATGGCCTCACGTGTCTTTGTCCATTTGCACATGCAATTCCATGGTGCAGGTTTATCAATTCAGCACTATGGAAGCACGCAAGGAGACCAGGCGTTCATTGCGTCTTTACAATCATCCTTCATACCGAAACCCCTACACCGGACAGCCAGATAAGCTCAAGAACTCTCTCATCGACCTACAATAGAAGCACTGCCACGAACATTCTTAACACGATTACTATATCCAGCCTATAAACAGATAATGACCAATATAGCTGAGAGGGGGTTCAACTTTTCCCTATCTGCATCGTACATATGATAAGCTTACGAAGAACTAATAACTCTATATGCCTGTAGAGGAGAGGTGCACGATGGAGGAGCCACGCAACGCAACCGGCGACGAGGAACAGACGATAACAGTCACCACCAAACTCCCACCGGAGAGCACAGCGAATACTACCACGAGCAATGAACCACAGCCGAGTCCACAGCCTGAGACCGTGCAGACGGTCGAGAGCGTAAAGCTCACCGTCATCGAGGGCTTTCAGATCGGACGCGGCATCGCTCGCATTGATGCCAGCGAGATGGCACGCCTGGGATGTCAGCCGGGTGACATCGTGATGGTAACGGGCGGACGTACTACGGCGGCAAAGGTCGTCCCCAGCCCGTTAACCGACCGTGGGCGACAGACGATACAAATGGACAGCCAGGTGCGCCAGAACAGCGCATCCGGCCTGGGAGAATCCATCACCGTACGCAAAGCGAAGGTGCGCACCGCCGAGAAGGTCACGCTCCTGCCACTGAGCGGAGGAGCGCCGATTCAAGAGACCGACCTGCAATACATCGCCCGCTACCTTGTCGGGCTGCCGGTCGTCATCGGGGACCTGCTGCGCGTCGGAACGCCCGGCACGGCACCCCGAGAATTTCTCATCATCGGCACCGCGCCTGCCACGCCAAACTATACCATCCATAAGCACGTCACAGGCGAACTGCCCATCGAACAGCCGCCCGAGCCAAAGACCGACGTCGAAGCGGTGCTGGTGCAGCCGGGGACACTTATCAGGGCGCAGGCGCGCGGGGCCGCCAGCGGAACACCGGGACGCGTCGGGTACGAAGATATCGGCGGACTGGGCAAAGAGGTACAGCGCATCCGCGAGATGATCGAGCTGCCACTGAAATATCCAGCCGTCTTTGACCGCCTGGGCGTCGAGCCGCCCAAGGGAGTCTTGCTCTACGGACCGCCCGGCACCGGTAAAACACTGATCGCCCGCGTCGTAGCGGCGGAGACCAACGCGGCCTTTTTCGTCATCAACGGACCCGAGATCATCAATAAATTCTATGGCGAGAGCGAATCGCGGCTGCGCGGAGTCTTCCAGGAGGCCCAGCGACGCGCACCCAGCATCATCTTCATCGACGAACTGGACGCCCTGGCCCCGAAACGGGCCGAAACGGGCGGGGAGGTCGAGCGGCGTATCGTAGGACAATTGCTCGCCCTGATGGACGGCCTGGCCTCGCGCGGGCAGATCGTCCTCATCGGCGCCACAAACCAGCCCAACGCGCTCGATTCCGCGATTCGCCGACCGGGGCGCTTCGACCGCGAGATCTCGCTGCGCGTCCCCGATGTGCGTGGGCGCACCGAGATCCTGCGCATCCATAGCCGCGACGCGTCGCTAGCCAACGATATCGACTTCGCGCGCCTGGCGCAGTTAACGCCGGGCTTTGTTGGCGCGGACCTCGAAGCGCTGTGCCGGGAGGCCGCCATGATCGCCCTCCGGCGCGTGCTGCCGCATATCGACTATCAGCGCGGCTACATCCCCTACGAGACGCTCGTCAATCTCAATATCACCATGGCCGACTTCCAGGCGGCGCTGCGCGAGATCGAACCATCGACGACGCGCGAAGTCTACGTCGAGGTCAGCGAGACCTCGTGGGACGACATCGGCGGATTGGAGTCCGCCAAAAACACGCTCACCGAAGGCGTGGAGTGGCCGCTGCGCTATCCAGAGATCTACGCAAACGCAAAGGTAGAGGCACCACGGGGCGTTCTGCTCGCCGGACCTCCGGGATCGGGCAAGACGCTGATCGCGCGCGCGCTGGCGAATCAATGCGAGGCCAGCTTCATCTCCATCAAGGGACCCGAGCTGCTCTCCAAATGGGTAGGCGAGTCGGAGAAAGGCGTACGCGAGATCTTCAGACGTGCGAAACAGGCCGCGCCCTGCATCGTCTTCTTTGACGAACTGGATTCTATGGCGCCCAGGCGCGGCGGTGGCAACGATGGCAACGTCGGGGACCGCGTCATCGCCCAGCTCCTCACCGAGATGGACGGCATCGAAGGGCGCGAGGGCGTCATCGTCCTGGCAGCGACCAACCGGCCAGAACTGATCGATCCCGCGCTGCTGCGGCCCGGACGCTTCGACCTGATCGTTGAATTGCAACAACCGGACGAAGAGGGACGACGCGCTATCTTCGCAGTCCACCTGCGCGACAGGCCCCTGGCGCCCGATGTTACCGCCGAGGAACTGGCGCGGCTCACGCCGGGACGCAGCGGGGCAGATATCGAAGCCATCTGCCGCCGTGCCTCCCTGCTGGCCCTGCGCGAGTGGATCGCCCCCAAACTCGTCCTGGGACACGTGCAGGTCACTGAAGCAACCGATGACGCTGAGCCAATCCCGCCGAGACCAAAGGGAACCACGGCCCCCCTACCGAATCTGGATGACGTTCCCCCGACACCATCAACGCGCTTCCTGATCCGCGCCGAGCACTTCGCGCAAGCGATCGAAGAGCAGCGCGAACGCTACTCGGCACAGGAGGAGGCCGAAGCGGGGAGAGAGCGCCAGGAGCGCGGTCGCCAGCGCCTGCTAGAGATGGCATCCGGCCTCGATCAGCAGCAGGCGGAGAAACCGCCGTTGAGAGGCTTCCGTCTCTGGCTGGCACGTTTCTTCCGCCTCATATAAACGAAAAACTGGTGTATTGCGAAATAAGAGGGTACGCGAGCGGGGACACTTGCGCGCCCTCTCTTGCCAGTGAATAAAACTCTGCAATTGACGATGATGCATGAAAAGACCGTGCACAATAGTGATAACGTAGTATTAACAATGTGAGTACTAGCTACTTACAAAATATAGGCACCTATGCTATAATAAATGTTGGAGAGTATATCAAGAGCTGAAGGGAGAACACAATGTCACCCATGCATGACAACTCCTCTTCCGTCTCCCGTGAGCAAGTTACAGAGGCGTACCTGAAGGCCATAGGGTTGATTGATGAGCGAGTAGCACCCCTCCTGGGCAAAATAACCACGCGTGTTCTTGTCCAGGGTGCTGCCAGGCGAGTCATGAATGAATATCCATTTCTGCATTTTCTCGTCACACGTCCTTATACCGATATCGTACCATCCGTTATCCAGGAGCAACTCTCAGGCGTTACCTCGACAGAACTGGCAGCAGGATTACATGCATTACTGGATGAGTGCTTCGCGGGCCTACGAGAGCTAACGGGCGACCTGATCGCGCCCCCGCTTCACGATGAAGTTGATCATCAGTTGAGACAAATACAATAAGGGATTATCATGGAGAGCAGTGTGCAGTCAGAGCCACAGGTCGAGGATGTTGAGAGTAGCACGTTTAGCTCTTCAGAACCACATGAAGAGCGTTTAACAGCTATTCTCCAGGAGATGGAGTACCTTAATACGATCGGAAAGCGCTTCGTCGCCGCAATCGATCGCTTCCAGGTCCACCGTGCTCTGCTGGCTGCACTACGCGACCAGTACAGCTTTTCGGCTTGCTGTATCCTTCTCAAGGGAGATCCTTTCGAACTATTCATTATCCCCAGCTATCCATTGAGCGCTTCCTTTCTAGAAGCCATGGTTCAGCGCATCGCCAGCGCCGCCAGCGCGCTCGATTTTCTCGATATAGATCCCAGGCAACTAGCAAAAACAGCGTACCTCGACGCGCCCGATGAGTTGGCGCTGCCCGGCAGTCAGAAACAGGAGAAGATAGGTGACGGCGAGATCAGGTCCGGTCTGAATATTCCACTGACCGTCGAAAACCGCATCATCGGACTGCTCAGCCTCTTCGACGAAAAGGCGAGCACATTTGATACCAACCTGCTGCAACTGACGACCATGATCGCCGACTATGCCGCCGTCGCCCTGGAGAACGTGCGCCTGCGCGAACGCGAGAACGCGCTCTGGCGTCAAGCAGATTTCGAGCGGCAGCGGCTGGAACTGATACTCAGAAGCATGGCCGAAGGTCTGCTGATCACCGACGCACATGGGGCCATCATCTCCCTCAATCAATCAGCGCAGCGGTACCTCGCGCCGACCAATTTCCAGCGCGAGGTACCGCTGCGTAAGCTTGCCGAGACAAGTGACGTGGAATGGCTGCCCCGGCTTGCCGAGATCGTCGACCAGGCGCTTTCAGGCGAGGTAGCGACCAACCAGGAGCTTGTGATCGGGGAGGGCAGCGAAACGGTCCCGCTTACACTAAATATTAGCGCGGCCCCGCTGCACGAAGGGGATAGTGTCTCCACGCGTCCCATCGGCGTCGTAGCGGTGTTGAACGACGTCACCTCCAGCAAGCAGGTGGAGCGGCTCAAAGATGAATTCGTCTCGGTGGTCTCGCACGAATTGCGCACGCCGCTGACGGCGATCAAGGGGTACACGCAACATCTCGCGCGCCGCATCGAGCGGCGTATCCGCAAAGTGCGGAACACGCCGGAGAACAACGTTCCAGTAAATGAGTTGCCCGAGAGCTACGATCTGCGTAGCCTTAGCATTATCCAGGGCCAGACCGAGCACCTGGAGCGGCTGGTCAACGACCTGCTCGATCTCTCACAGGTGCAATGGGGCAAACTGGACCTGCACTATGAACACTTCTACCTGGCCGATGTGCTGGCTGAAACGGTTCGTTCGATCCAGGCGAGCGCCGAGTTGCACACGCTCTACCTCGATATTCAGGCGCAAGACACCAGCATCCTGGCCGATCGCCTGCGCGTGGCCCAGGTTATTGGCAACATCCTGGACAATGCCATCAAATATTCGCCCCACGGTGGCAAGGTTACGGTACGGCTGGAGGGCCTGGGCAAGGAGTTCCTGGTCAATATCATCGACGAGGGCATCGGCGTCAGCACGGAGCACTTCGATCACATCTTCGAGCGCTTCTACCGCGTCCACAACACCGCCAGCCAACAATATTCAGGGATTGGCCTGGGCCTATACGTGGCAAAGGCGATTATCGATCGGCACGGTGGACGCATCTGGTTCAGCAATAACCAGAATAGTGGCAGCACCTTTCACTTCACACTCCCACGCAGACCGCGCACAATTCCGCTTGGATAAAATCCTCTGAGTTCAGAATGCTTGCAAGAGATCGTTTGGATTGGAGCCAAAGTGATCATTCAGGTAAGAGTAGCCGAAAGGCGTGAAGTGAATCTTCGCCCAGGTCGCGCGCAGCCATTGCATGCTGCGTAGGATACGTGCCTCTCCCCATAGCGGATGACGCAGATCCTGAAAGGCATTGAAGATATCCCCGATGCCGGTAAGAAGGACGCCACAGGCCACAAGCACAATCTCCACAAGAAAATTATGCGAGAGAGGGACGGGGCTCAGGCGGGTAAAGAAGCCGATATATAGGACCCCCCCCGACACAAAGGCGGGTCCGATCACACTTAGCCAGATAAGCAAAGTGGAAGGCTCGTGAACAAACATAACGGTCACGCCGAAAGGGCCAATCGCCCAGCCAACGAGCGGCTCATGGCGCAGCAGAGTGATCGCAAGATGGGTACACCTGCAAAGGACAATCCACACAACCAGGAGAAAAAGTAAACCCGGAACGTTCGTCACGTGCATAGTATGCAATATACCTGGCATGCTACAACTCCTCACCAGAAACACCGCGAGATCTGCTCGCATCAAGCCTGGGAATGTAATTCATATTACCAGTTATTATACGCTAACAAAGCATTTTCATGCAATGAGATTCCCGACCCATAGGTCATTTGTACTCGCGCCAGCCCTCCTCTCCTATCAAAGGAACGAAGACGCACTGGCCCAATATCTGCACGTGCGTTCCCTCCGGTACGCGCTGAATGAGCTGCAGATCCTGCCGTTCCTGGCTCCCCACTGGCAGCACCAGCATCCCACCCATCGTCAACTGCTCCAGGAGGTGAGAGGGGACAGTCGGAGCCGCCGCCGTCACCAGAATACGATCGTATGGAGCTCCTGCGGACCAGCCGAGGGAGCCATCGGCAACGTAGAGCGAGACATTCTGGACATCGAGTTGCGCCAGGCGAAGTGCGGCGAGGATAGCGAGCTGCTGGTAGCGTTCGATGCTATACACGTGAGAGGCCAGGCGGGCGAGGATGGCAGTCTGATAGCCAGACCCTGTGCCGATCTCCAGCACGCGCTCGCTGCCATGCAGTGAAAGCGCCTGCGTCATAACGGCGACCATAAGCGGCTGCGAGATGGTCTGCCCCATGCATGTTGGCAAGGCGCGATTGGAGTACGCCAGCTTCTGGAGCTGCGCGGAAACGAAATGTTCGCGCGGAACGCTGGTCATTGCGGTCAGCACGCGTTCATCATGTATGCCCGCCCTTTGCAGCTCAGCGAGCAACCGTTGGCGTTGTATTGCGAGATCGGGAGCCATAGACAGACTACTTATTCTTGTGAGTTTGAACGGACATACACTGTTTGATTATACAAAGATGAAAAATACGAAGATAAAAAGCAAGGGCGAACTTTTGCTATCGGTTCAATTATAATTATATGATACCCGCCTATAAAATTCGAGGGACGCCTGTGTGGCATCCCTCGAAAGACTGGCTAATGGGCGCTACTGGTTTCGAACCAGTGACCTCTTCGGTGTGAACGAAGCGCTCTCCCACTGAGCTAAGCGCCCTTCCGTAACTGGGGCAACTATAGCACCAGTAGGAGGGATTGTCAAGCACTTTTTTGACACCTTAACGCCTTTTCGGTGCACAGGCGACACACCTTTAAGCCAATCAACGAAAAATTGTAACGCAACTGTGAGGTTCTCCTCGAATAGAGCGTTCTAGAAAGCGCATATATATGATATACTGAAAATGGTTATCATAGGATACTTTTCAGGAGAAACTTTATGGACGATAAAACAGTAAGCACTCAAGCATCGACTGAAGCCGGTGGAAATGCCCGCGTCGCAGCCTCTGAAAACAGGCAGGCAGCGGTACACAGCGCGGTCCCGCCGGTCCAGGCGACGGAGCAGAAAAAGGCGTATGGCACGGCAAAAACAGAGGATCTGCGCGACTCCGGCCTCTGGCGTATTATTTTACCGATCGTCGTCATCGCCTTCTGCGTTATCTTGTTCGCCGTCCCTCTGATGATTCTGGTCCCACTGCTTGCTACGTCGCTCGATCCGCAGTCGGCGGCCCGCCTTGCAGGCATCAATCTGAGCTGGATCTGGATCACGCTCGTCGTCGTGGCGGTCGGGACTGCATCGGTTATCGTATGGGGTCTGGTCAAGGTCTTCCTGACACAGCCAGGTAACTATCACAAGATATAACGACTATTCGTAGAGTGGATCGTACGAACGCCGCTCAGGCGTGGTGACCGTCACTGACGTGATCCGCGCCTCTGCTAGTATTTTTAAAAACCCATGAATATTGATCCAAAAGTGCTTGACTTTTCAAACACCAGCGAGTACACTCACTAGCAGTTGGCAAACATTTCGTTGGTTGGTTAATAGCGAAGATGAGCATACGAATATTTCTATTTCAAGGAGGTGAGTCCTATGCAGCAAAAAGCGAAAGTACAAAGACATTGCATGCGGAGCGGCGGAACTCATCTATCCTACATAGCATAGTTGAGAGCATCCTTGCGTCCGTCCAGATCTGGACGTGTCTGGATGTCGTTTTTAGCCTCCAATTCTCCTCGTGCATTCCCCGTCTTGACATAAATGTTCACACTTCACCTATAGAGAAGGCAGCATGAAGTACCCATCTGTTGTGTCTTGCAAGAACAAGACTCTGTTCCTACAGAAAAGCGTGCGTACAACCATATGCATCGCAAGAGAAAGGCGTTAAAAAGCTTGCAACCCGCTACTTCTGTGTGCTCAGAAGCGGACCCCATCACCTCAACGGAGAGGAGGTGAAAATATGAGAGGAAAGCTGCGAGACAAACGCGCAACGAACAAACGCGAAACGTTCAAACGTGAGCTGATCGAGCGTAAACGTCCCACCTCCCGGCGCGACAGCCGGACAGCGACATGGCTGGACGAGTTGGAGGACGAGACCATTGAGCTTGTCGAGGAAGAGAAGGTCGAGACATCAAACAAAAAGTAGGGACGCGTTATGCGTCCCTACCCGGGGTAAACCTGCCGCGCGACGGTTTTCAGGGGATCTCCACCTTTGGAAACAGGCGGCGGGCGATGATCAGGCGCTGTATCTGCGCGGTTCCCTCGAAGATATCGAAGACCTTGGAGTCGCGAAACCACTTCTGAATGAGTTGTCGCGCCTCCGAGTTCTCGCCAGGGGCCGTGATGCGCACCGCTGCGGCGGTGGTCTTCATCACCAGCCCACCAGCGTACGCCTTGCTCATCGATGCCTCCTTCGAGTTAGGAATGCGGTTATCGGCCATCCAGGCCGCGCGCCAGACCAGGAAACGGGCCATCTGGATCTCCTGCCTGATCTCTTCCAGTTCGGCCTCGATCTCGCGGCGCTTGAAGGAGGGATAACCCTCCGATAGCTCCTCGCTGACCCACTGCGCCGTTGCTTCGTAGGCGGCGCGGGCAATGCCGATGGCGAGCGCGCCGACCATGGGGCGCGTGGCGTCGAGCGTGCCCATAGCGGCTTTGAAGCCGGCCTTCTTGCTCTGCTCGCGACCGGCCAGCAGATTCTCCCTGGGGATGCGACAGTTATCGTAGAGTAGCTCGGCGGTCTGCGAGGCGCGCAGGCCCATCTTCTCCTCGATGCGTCCCACGCTCAGGCCGGGCGTTCCCCCTGGCACAACGAACGGGCGAATACCCTCGCGCCCAAGGTTTTTATCGACGGTGGCAAAGGTGATGATCAGGTCGGCGCGGGCGCCGTTGGTGATATAGTGCTTGCGCCCGTTGATGACCCATTCGCCGCCATCCAGCACGGCGGTGGTCGACATACCTGCAACGTCGGAACCGATGCCGGGTTCGGTCAGCGCCAGCGCGCCCCAGTGCAATTGGCCGTCCCTGAAGATCGAGAGGAACTTCTGCTGCTGCTCCGCTGTACCTTGCGCGAGGATCGGTGGCGCGGCCAGTCCTGGACCTGGAATAGCGGTTGAGAGGGCCGCATCGCCCCAGGCCATCTCCTCCTGCGAGAGCATGAAGAGGACATTCTGCTGCCGATCCTCTTCCTGTCGCAGACGCGCCTGAGAGGCGGAGTCGGATTGGAAGCGTTTCTGCATGTTCCAGAAGAACGATTCGGGGATCATCTCGCTGCGATCGCACTCTAACGAGATCGGTCGCATCTCTTCGACGGCGACCTGGTGAGCATAATCGCGAAAGGCTTCCTGCGCTTTGCTAAGTGTGAAATTTATCATTGCTGCTACTCCATCGCTGCTGCGTTGCGCATCCACATCTCTGCCGGGTGGTCCTGTATAAAGCCAGCGCCACCCATGATCTGAATCGCATCTATCGTCGCCGCTTTGCCAATTTTGAGCGCCTGGTTCTGCGCCGCCTCGGCATCGCGTATGAGCGTCTCATGATCAACGCCCTTATCCCAGTTGCTCGCCGCGTTCCAGAGCAGGAGGCGGGCCGCGTCAAGCTTCATGGCGGTCTCTGCGATGATGAAGGCGATGCCCTGGTAGGAGACGATGGGGCGGCCAAAGGCTATGCGCTCCTTTGCGTAGTCGCTGGCGTACTCAAGGGCGGCGCGGGCCGTTCCGCAGGCGATGCCGGCGCGCAGTATGGCGTAGAGCGTCGCCGCGCGGATCACTCCGTTCTGATCGCTCAGCATACATGAGGCGGGAACAACGGTCTGCTCGAAGGTGTAGGAGGCGCTCGGGGCAGCGATCAGGCCGAGCTTCTCCACGTCGGGCCTGATGCGCAAGCCTGCTAACTGCGCGGGGAGGATAAAGGCGAGGAGACCCTGCGACCCCTCGCTCCCATTCCTACGCAGCAGGACGACGCTGGGAGCGGACTGCGTGCCGTGGATGACGTTGCGCTTGCTGCCATTGAGGATGTACGTATCCCCGTCGCGCCGGGCCATCGCGCTGATCTCAGAGAGCGAGTAGCCGCCGGTATGTTCGGCGAAGGCCAGGCTGCCACGCCGGGTGGGAGCCGTCTGGGGATCGCAGAAGGGTGGAATGGCGCGCTCCTGCTGCTCGACGCTTCCGGCCAATGCGACGGTTAGCGGACCCATCATGGAGCCGATGATATTGGTCGCCAGGGCGCCATCGCCGTAGGCGAGCTCCTCAGCGATCATGGCATAGGTGATCGCCTCGATAGGGCCTGAGCCGCCGTAGATCTCTGGAAAGGGCGCGGTCAGGCCTGTCCGAGTGAGCGTCTGCATCAGAGAGAGAGAGATGTCGCCGTCCTTCTCGGAGGAACGTCCCTGCGGGCGCAACTGTTCGGTCGCCAGGCTGTGGGCCAGGGAACGTATCTCTTCCTGCTCTTCCGTCGGGGAGAAATGGAGCATGAAACTACATCCTTTCAATACTCGCTGCTGGAAACGTGCCTCGCCGTCCTATGGCACTATACGAGAAGCGAACAGGGATAGCAAGCGAGGGAAAAACAGGGAGGAAGATCACCATTGATGCTCCTTATCTGGCTGTTCACGCTTCTTACTGGCAAGGGTAATGTGGGATAAGGGGACGATGTTTCGCATGTATGAGTATTGTACGTGAATGGAGAGGAGAGTGCAAGGTATAGAGAAGCAAGCAGATTTATAACAGTTATAGGACATCATTTATCGGTTATCAGCTTATTCATCGTCTTCAATAGCTGCATCTGCTTCGAGGGAGAGAATTTCGGCCAGGGCATCATCTGCTGCTGCTGCCCTTACATTCTCATTCGTATGACGTGAGTACAAGCAGGCATATATTTTCTACCTGATGTACTCTAGACAGGCAGGGTGGACATTGCTCAGCAATATTTGCTACTGTAATAAGAGAGTAACTGGTGTTTATTTCCTTGTAGGAGTGAGAAGAACGTGAAAGCGTTTGCAACCTGGAAGTCTATATTGACACAAGACATCGCCGACATGCGGCGTATCGAAGGAACCTTATCTCTTTTTGAAGCATTCCGTATCCCCAGAAGAATGTGCGAAGTGGGGCAGCACTGTTATCAGGCAGAGGAACATCTCACCGTCCTGGAGCTATCCAGGCTGAAAAATGAGTTGGAGATCGATGACCTGCGGTGGCGCTGGTATAAGGCCGAATTTGTGGGTAAGGCAAGGACAAAATCTATCAGTAAAATCCGGGCGGTTTTTAAGAGACAAGATAGCATACCTAAGCAACTGCATTTGCTATCTCGATGAGATTGCCATGGGGGTCACGTACGTAGATCGAAGTTATGGTCCCGGTCGCTCCGCTTCTTTCCACTGGTCCTTCTTCGATAGTGACAGAGTTTGCTTGCAGATGAGCAATTACTTGCTCTAAAGGGATGGCTGTGAGGAAGCAAACGTCTGCTGAACTCGGAACTGGTTTGAGGGCTCTGGGTTCAAATTCTTTGCCATGCTCATGCAGGTTGATTTTTTGCTGCCCAAATTGTAGGGCTTTTCGGTATCAGTGGACATTTTACGCAAAGGGGCCGAAATCGTCATTTAGAGTAGATGGCACGAGAGAGGGGAGACACTCGCACGCCATTGACCGACGAGAAAAAAAGAATACAAAAGTGAAGGCTTTTCCAGTTTATATGCGCTAGTAAGACCTCCTTACATTCAAATGAGTGCGAAGCACTAGCTGCGAATGCAGCGTTTTTGAATGCAGTCTGGTATAAGAGATCTATAAGCGGAGGATGGACAGCATGAGTATGAGCCAGCAGGGACAAAACCAGCGCGCTGTACGGGAGCTATCCGCGCAGGAGGTGTATAACTACTTCTACCCACGCCCAACGCCTAAGTGGAATATTGGCGCGATCGTCTTCGGTGTAGCGCTTATCCCCGTGGGCATCTTCCTACACTCTATTCTTCTCTCTGTAGCTGGCCCGATCATCGTAGCCATATTTGGGATCATCATTTACCGGCGGATCAAGTCGCATCCCGACGACGAGAGCTACGACGCGTGGGTAGGAAGCCTGGCCCGCAAGTTGTATGCGAGGGGTCTGGATACGCTCGACATTCAATTGCACAATCAAGATCAAGTGCTGACGATACGCAGCTACGTCTTGCCTGGCTCATTGACAGCGCATGACTATCTGCATGAAGAAGTTTTGATGAAACACGGAAAAGACGGTCGCCAGCGCTTCAGCATCAATGTCTATACATTTATCTTTTGCACGGCGCGCTTCTTAGCGATCTTTGAAAGCGATGTCAACGTTTTTAATCCCTTGATTCATAGGGATATACACGAGATATATGGGTATCCCACAATCTTCACTGCCACGACCATCCCGCTTGAGGACACGGTTGTTTTCGACGAGCAGGAGGTTCCCTATCGTACAGAGCTATTCTGTCTGAAGTTTGTGAACGGCGAGACTGGGAAGTTCAGCGCGGCAGTGAAGGCCAGACCATGGGGTAGTATACCAGATGCCCCTGCCATAACATTGCCGAGTACAAATTTCGACAAGAAACTGAGCAAGTTGCGACAGATCCTGCTGTACCATCAAAAATAAGGTACAGAGTCCCTATTTTTGAGAAGAGCTGGAGGCCGATTTATCATCTGTACACGATGAATTTAACATTTGTCGTGTGACAAATACAGGTATGTCGTGTAGCAATAAAAACAATGTTACGACATTCGCTTGCGTTTTTTGCAAAAACGGGTTATACTTGTGAAAGCGATACTCATCGTGCAGCAGAGATACTGAGAATGGCGACTATTCTCAGTATCTCTGCTCCGTTTTTGGTA
>Ga0137371_10000831_pt1 | contig 23683 bp, 25 predicted proteins | sample SagtaG_7_FD_104919 | JGI IMG/M metagenome (GOLD analysis project Ga0137371, IMG submission 104919) | Vadose zone soil microbial communities from Sagehorn Ranch, Mendocino, California, USA - Sage1_R_40_16 metaG | ecosystem: Environmental > Terrestrial > Soil > Vadose zone | place: USA...
CGGAAAATCCGCATCTCGCCCTGTCCCATTCCGCGATCCCATGGAGGAATTCCGGTGACCGGAACGGCTTCCATCACGCGATTCCCGACGATACTCCGGGACGCTAGCCCTTCAAACGGCCGCGTATAATTCGCAACGGAACAGCCTGGCCTTTCTCGTCGCGCACCGACTTCATCACGATCTTCACAACCTGGGAGTAATTGGAAACCGACTTCGGAGACAGGCCACCTTCGACCATCGTGTCTACGAGCTTTTTCAAGCTCGCGTTGTTGATGGATTCGAGCGGCAGATCGCCGAGGTTTGGGTTAATCCACTTCTCCAGGGCATACGCCCACGTTGCAATGGTGGACGGTGCCAAGGGCTGCTTACGCCTACGGTTGCGCATGCCTTCGAGCCATGTGTCGGCCTGTTCGCGGAAGGTCACGCCATTGCTCGACTGTGTTACCACTTTGTCGAAATACTCCTGGGTGTCCACTCCGCTGGCCGCGATGATCTCCTTGGCCTTGCGTTCCCGTTCGGATGCTGAAAGTTTGCCGGGGCCGGAGATCGGACAGATTCTCTCGTAGACCCGCTGCCGCTTCTCTTGTCCCGCGACATCCTTCCAGTAACGAACCACGTACCAATTACCTTCCTTCTGAATACTGCCTGACTGCCCAGATCGCCTTGACATGGACTTTCTTCCTATCCGTGCTGGCTTCTCTGGTGTCGCAGGCGACATGGTAACGTGACTCGTGCTATTGGGCAATGGAACGGCCATAGCAGTACTTGGTCCGGCGCAATCCGGAAAACAACACTCCCTCGTCGTCGCGTCGATTGGTGTTGTTGGGGACAGGCCCATACGCGCGCTTGGAATGTTTCTCGGATGAACTGACTTCGATAGCCTTTTCGTCTGCTTTTTTACACGCTCCATGACTTATTCCCTGGCTGGAAGGCAAAACGGTCGATTCGATGTGCGACATATTCCTGGGTTTTTCGTTCGAGGTGGTCGCGCAGCTCGTCATCTAATTCCTGGTCCGCCTGTGCCCAGCGGAATAATAACCGTAACCGTAGCGGAATTGTGAACAGCCAATGCTCCGGTCGCATTCCCCGGTCCTCCTTACTCCTATGAAAATAGCTGCCTATCGCGTTGAAAACAAAGCATAGGTGCCTGGGTCCATTTTCATCCTTCGTTGTGGCACTCCGAGAGCCATGAGTTACTCGTATCTCAAGGCGACCATCGGATCGACGCGCATCGCGCGCCGTGCCGGTAGATAGCCGGCCGCCACGTTGAGCACTACCAACAGAGTCGCCGCGACAACCATTGTCGCGGGGTCGGATGGCTTGATGCTGAACAGCATGCTGGACACCAGCCGGCCAGCAGCCAACGCGATCGGGACGCCCAGGGCAAGCCCGGTGCTTGCGAAGAGCAGACCGTCGCGCAGGATCATCCAAAAAACGCGAGAGCGCGGAGCTCCGAGCGCAACGCGGATACCAATCTCGTTAGTCCTACGAGCAACTCCATAGGACATCAATCCATAAATTCCAATCGAAGCCAGAAAAACTGCTAGAAAGCCGAAGAAGGCGGAAAGGCGGGCGGTCAAGGATTGGCTCGCAACCGAGCGATGCACTTGTTCGGATAGGGTGCCTTGATAAACGAGCGGTAGGCTAGGATCCACCGAAGCGGCGGCGCTACGGACCTCGGGGATGATGGCATGAGGGTCGCCGGAATAGCGCACCTCGAAATCGTAGTAAAAGTGCTTAAGGACCTGGGAATAGAGATAGTAAGCGCCCGGTTGCGGCCTCTCGTCGAGGCTCTCGTATTTTGCGTCCTTGACCACACCAATGACTTCGAAATCGGCGGCATGTGCGGAATCGCTTTCGATGCCAAACCGGCGGCCAATTGGAGAACCACCCGGAAAATAGATGCGCGCCATCGTTTCGTTGATTACGGCGACCTTCGGCGATGTGGCGGCATCCTGCGGGCCAAAAGTGCGTCCGATGAGTAAGGGAATTCCCATCGTGGCGAAGTAGCCCGCTCCGACTGCGTTGTGGATGACATGTGGGTTGTCTCCCGCATTTGGAGTCGCCCCAAGCACGGAGACTGGTGTGCGCCACGTGCCCTGATTGAAAGTCGACAGAGACACGCTGTCAGCCCGAACGCCAGGTTCGGCAGCTATTCTCTGTTCGAGCTGTTGGTAGAGATTTACGAGGCGGGAATCCAGTTTGTAGCCAAGGGCCGGCGGATCGATTGAGAAAAGCACAACTTCCTTTTCATCGAATCCCCGGTTTACGCGCGTGAGATTGACCAGGGTACGCAGAAACAGACCGGCGCCGATGAGAAGCACAAAGGAAAGCGCGACCTGAGAGACGATCAACGCACTGGAAAAACGGCTGCGCACGCCCAACGCAGCGGCACCTCGCCCAGACTTAAAAGCGTCGGTGAGGTTAACGTGCGTGGAGCGCAGCGCGGGCAGCGTGCCAAAAAGAAGTGCAGTGACAAGCGAGATCAGAAAAGTGAAAGCAAGGAGACGCACATCAGGCGCGATGTTGAGCGGGAGCGACTCCGGTCCGGCAGAGATCCATACCAGGATAGCCCGGCTGGCCCATGAGGCGAACAAAAGTCCTAGCACCCCGCCAAGACAAGCCAGCAGCAGGCTTTCAGTAAGCAATTGACGGAACACTCGCGCGCGACCAGCGCCAACGGCGGTACGCACAGCGATTTCTCGCTGACGGTTGGCCGAACGAGCTAACAATAGGTTGGCGATATTCGCGCAGGCAATCAGTAAGACCAAAGCCACAACAACCAATAAGATTTGCAAAGGCAACGAGTACTCACGCAGTTCCGAAAGGCCGCGCGCGGCAGAAGTGAGCGGAATCCATGCTTCGTCGATATTGCGCTGCCGATGGGGCGGGATGACCGGCCCAGCGAAATCGCGCCAGATCGCCTTGGCAAGAACATTGATGCCAGCTTCAGCCTGCGCAACCGAGACGCCGGGCTTAAGCCGCGCCAGAATGTAGAGAGAATCCCACCATCTATCTTCCAAGCCGTTCCAACCAGGCGAAACCTGCTTTTGCATAGAGAGTGGAATCCAAACATCGGGAGATTCACCCACCGTGGTGCCGGAGAAGTTGCCAGCGGTCACGCCGACGATGCTGTAGAGCGTCGGGCCGATGGCTATGGTCTTGCCGATGACCGCAGGGTCGCGGGCGAAGCGCCGCGTCCACCAGGAATAGCTAATCATGGCGATCGCCTGCGCGCCCAGTGGTTCGTCATCCAGCTTCGTGAACTCCCGGCCTAGAATCGGCTCGACGCCGAGCATAGAGAAATAGGTCCCGGAGACGAGCTGCACATTCATCGGCTCCAGGCTCGCACTGCCCTCCACTCTACCGTGCATTCCGTCGAACAGCACACTCATCATGGCGCTGGTCTCTGAGAAGACCTGATTCCTCTTTGCGAGCTCTTCGTAAAAGCGATATGAGTAAAGTACGTCGTCCACACCACCGGTGCTTCCCTGGCCCCGCCCTGTGCCGAGGAGGACAAGTTCTTTCGGGTTCTTTACGGGCAAGTTGCGGAGCAGGACGGCGTTCAGGATGCTAAAAATCGCGGTGTTGGCACCGATGCCGAGCGCGAGGGTCAGGACAGCGACGATTGTGAACCCAGGGGATTTGCGCAGCGTACGCGTCCCAAAGCGCAAATCCTGAACGAAATCCTGGATCCAATTTACACGTCGCGCGTCGCGGCACTGCTCTTTGGTTTGCTCGATACCGCCCAAGTCGAGGCGCGCACGGCGGTGCGCCTCTTCTTGCGTCATCCCTTGCGCGACGTATTCCTCGGTTTTTCGTTCGAGGTGCTCGCGCAGCTCGTCGTCCAGTTCCTGGTCCGCCTGCGCCCAGCGAAACAACGACCGTAACCGTAGCGGAATCGTGTACAGCCAATGCTCCGGTCGCATTTCCGATCTCTCCTATTCGTACCGCAGCGCCACCATAGGATCGACGCGCGTCGCGCGCCGTGCCGGGAGGTAGCTCGCGACTAGGGCCAAAATCAGCAGCAATGAAGGGACAATGACGAATGCCATCGGGTCATGCGCGCTAAGACCGAAAAGCATGCTGGAAAGCACCCAAGACACCGCGGCACATCCGGCTACGCCAACGAGCCCGCCAACCAGGACCGGGCGCATGGCTTGCCGCAAGACAAGGTTCATGATTTCGCCGCCGTCAGCGCCGAGCGCCATGCGGACGCCGATCTCGTGCACGCGTCGGCTCACACTGTAAGACACCACTCCATATACGCCGATCGAAGCGAGCAGAAGCGCTAGGGCGCCAAGTGCTCCCGAGAGCGCGGCCACAATGCGCGAGGGCTGACGCCAAACTTCGAGGTAATCCTCGAGTTTGGTCACGTCGACGGGCAGGTCGGCGTCGAGCGACTGCACTACATTGCGAATGCCTTTCGCGGTCGCGGGGAAGTCTCCCGCATAGCGAACCAGCACGTAAACGCGAAGATTATCTTGCGGCCCAGCAGGAAAATAGAGATACGTCGTGTGGACATCGCCGAGGTGCGCGACTTGTGCGTCCCTCGCCACTCCGATAACCGAATATTCCCGCCCTCTGCTTTCGCGTAGTGTTTTTGCCAGTGCATCTTCGTCGGGCCAAAGTCGCCGCGCTGTGGATTCTGTAACGACTACTCCGGGCGAGTCATGTGTCTCTCCTGGCAGAAATCCGCGGCCCCGCACGATGGGAACGCCGACAACAGAGAAATATTCCGGGGAAACGTGGTTGTATTCCATTCCAATTTTCTCAACACGGCCGGGAACTGTGAACGCGTCGGCGCTGAAGTCGTGGCTCAGCGGCGCGCACTCTGCCTGCGCAACTTCGATTACGCCTGGCAGCTCCGAAATGCGCTGCCGCAAGCGCCCCATAAATGCCGTCCCTCGGGTATCGTCGTAGCCCTGCTGCCCGAGGTTCAGAAACATCGTCGCGACGCCCTTCATTTCAAATCCGGGATCCACTGTCTGCGCATGGTAAAGTCCGCGCAACAGCAGTCCTGCCGCCAACAGTAGGATCATGCACACCGCGACTTGCGTGCCCACCAACGCGTTGCGCAAAAACCGCCCGCTTCTTTTGCCGGGGCCGGAATGAGCGCCATCTTCCTTCAGCGAAGTGTTCAGGTCCTGTCGCGAACTCTGCAAAGCCGGAATCAGCCCAAACCCGATCCCCGTCAAGAACGTAAGCCCCAGCCCGTAGCCGAGCACACGGAAGTCGGGCGCAACATTCACCGCGAGGGTGGAAACCTGATGCGGCAGGTGAGAGATTATGAGCCGCGTGATTGCTTCGAAGGACCCGAATGCAAGCAGCGACCCGAGCGTACCCCCGATCAAGGAAAGCAGAAGGCTCTCCGTCAGCAATTGCCGCACCAAACGCCACCGGCTGGCGCCAATGGATAGCCGCAGTGCGATTTCCTTCTGCCGCACCGACGCCCGCGCCAGCAAGAGATTGGCCACATTCGCGCACGCAACCAGCAGAACGAGTCCGAAAGCCGCGAGAATTACAGAAACGACGGGAGTCAGGATCTCCCGTTCCATTTGCCTGTTGAAAAATGTCGCTGTGCGGATCGCCAACGAGGTAGTCCGTCCAGGATGCAGTAGGTCAATTCGCCCGGCAATGACGCCGAGGTCCGCGCGCACCTGCTCCATCGTCACGCCAGGCTGCACGCGCCCAAGCACCGCCAGCCAGCTCAAATTGTCATCCGCCATGCGATCGCTCCACGGGTCCAGTGCTTTTTGCATGGTTATGGGTGCCCAGAATGAGCTGGGAATCGGCTCTGTGCCCCTGAATCCCGGCGGCGCAATTCCAACCACGGTGTATGCTGTGCGATTTAGGATGATCCTTTTGCCCACGAGCGACGCGTGGCTTGCGAACGTGCCTCGCCATAAATCATCGCTAATCACCACCACAGCGTTTCCACCTGGCGCGGCACAATCAGATTCGAGAAATCCACGGCCCTGTCCGGGATGTTCTCCGAGAACGTCGAAGTAGTTGCAGGTAGCTAAAGTTCCTGTGAGCTCCTTCATCTTGCCACCGCCTAGGGTTGCTTCAACAAAGGGCTCATAGGCTAAAAGTCCCGAGAAGACGTGATTGTGGTCGCGATAGTCCAGATATTCCGAGTAGGAAAGCATGCTGGACCCGTTGTGCGCGTTGCGCTTGAATCTTCCGTGAAGGATCTGATCTATGCTGACCACTTGTTCGGCGCGAGGAATCGGAAGCAGACGCAGCGCGGCGCCGTTCAGCACGGAAAAGATTCCCACATTGATTCCAACGCCCAGAGCAATCGCCAACACGGCGGCCGCTGTAAATCCCGGGTTCTGCCACAGCATCCGCAGACCGTAACGCAAATCCTGGAAAAAGTTCTCAACGAGATTCACGCCGCGAGCGTCGCGGCATTTCTCTTTGGTCTGCTCGATACCGCCTAGGTCCAGTCGCGCACGGCGGTGCGCCTCTTCTTGCGTCATCCCTTGCGCCATGTATTCCTCGGTTTTCCGTTCGAGGTGGTCGCGCAGCTCGTCGTCCAATTCCTGGTCGGCCTGTGCCCGGTGAAACAACGACCGCAGCCGCAGTGAAATCGTGTACAGCCAATGTGCCGGTCGCATCTCCAACCTCCGTTTCGCGCCGCGCGACGCTCACGCCTCTTTCAGTTTGATAACCCGCGAAATGGCGCTCGAAAGCCTGCCCCAGTTGTCTGCTTCTTTTTCGAGCTGTCGCCGCCCAGCCGTGTCAGCGAATAGTATTTCGCGCGCCGCCCATACTCGGAAGTTTTCCACTCGGCTGTAATCCAGCCCTCTTGCTCCAGCTTGTGCAGAGCCGGGTACAAGGACCCGTCGCTCACCTGCAAGACCGTCGCCCGACACCTGCTTTAACCGCTGGCTCACAGCGAAACCGTTCATCGGTTCAAGCGCAAGAATTTTCAGCAGCAACATGTCCAACGTGCCCTGCACCAGATCCGAAGGTTTGCTCATGTCCATGCCCTCGGTAACCGAGGCTAGCACCTCTGCCCTCGGTAAGCAAGGGGGATGCTTTTCAAACTGCTTTGCCTCTGCCCGTGCCCGTTCAGCCGGACAGGTGACACGAAAGTTGAAATGAGGCTTGCGACACGGGAAGATCCGGTCAAAGACAAAATCCCGGCAGGGAGAGTATAATGAATTGATGAACTGCCAAGTGAAGGACGAACTGGTGAGTCGGCTCATCGCTTTGAATAACAAACTCAATTTGCTCAGTCCTGATCTGGTACATGGGGACGAAGAACGCGCGGAAGTGCAACAGCAACGTGAGAGCTTATACGCCGAGATCAAGCACCACAGGACGAAAGGACACGAAGGCAAACCGTGCCCTGCGGCAAAACAGGTCTAGGCCAGTCGTCCCTGCCTGGCTTGGCAAGCGAATCAGCGCAGTTCGAGCCAACACTGTTCCATTTTCCATCATTTTCCAATTCCAAGTGCTTTGACTGCTCCAGCCCTGCCAAACAAGCCTAAATTCCCAGCTTGGCAACATTGTCCCAGGCGCTTTGGATTCAGTTATAGCCAAGCAAGTGTGTCAACGCGTAGGGACTGAACTGTCGAGAAAACTTAGTTTTTGTAGCCAGGATTGGTGTCCATTTAGTGTCCACATTGCAGAGGATTGTGCAGAAGCAATGGACAAAAGAGAATTTGGAGAAAGCTATCAACCTATTTAGTTACAGTCAGTTAGCTGGAAGCCTCGCGGTAGCAATAGTTTGCCTGCAAACTGAGGATAGAATCCCAGTTCTGGGCCCCGGAAGTAGTAGCACGGTTGATTGCCCGCCCAGTCTTGGACGGACTCGGCCGTTGGTCCGGAGAAGTCCTCGACGCTGAACTTGAAATAGTTGTTTCCTACGACCAATCCTGGTGGCCCTTTGGGATCATAACGGAACGGAATGCGTTCACGGCGAAGAGAGATTCACAGCGAGCAGTTCATTGGGTCCACATTACGCCCGCCGAGGAAAAACCGCTCTTCCCCCTGTCGACGCCAAGTAGTTCGCGGCCAGCGGAGTGGGAATCGTTTTTATGGATAAACGTGCGATCCTCCTGTCCATAGCCTTTGGTCATCGAGTAGCAGAAGATGAAACAGAAGTTGGTAGCGGCCGACATGGCTGCAGGTCTGGGAAGGTGAAAGTCCTTCCGCCGTCAGTTGCCTCTATAGACGGCTAGCATGCCCGATGCATGCATTGGTGACGATGCGTGATTTGCTCGGGTGTAAAAGTCACAGCTGTCCTGCGAGCTTGTTAGGACGCAGCGGCAGGGGAGACCTGGGTGGCGAACAAACCAGGAGGCCTGAACGTAAGGAATAGCGACGATCTCGAAATTCATCCCGCATGAAGTCTCTTTGCGGAAATATTCGGGGAAGCCGACCCACTTGAACCTCTTGGGGAAGAAGGCCGCTGATGTAGGGGAAGTAACAGGCAGATGCACTCTACAACCCGACGGGATCATGGCTCAAGCATCCTGGGAAAGACTTGCAGAAGTAACGTCGGGAAGAATCAGTTCCCCGCAGGGGCTCGCAGCAACCTGCAAAGACCTCGGGAATAAGTGGGGAATCACGAAGTCCGGAGGAGGGAGCTGGTTTGGCGCATGAGCTCGTAGGAGCGAGGAAGAAGGGGTAATGCCCTTCGAGGTGGTGCTGGACACCACCCTGGCATGTCTGGCATGAGTAACGCTTGTGCCAGGCAAAGGAGCTCTGGGCACTTGGCGGTTCTAGTATGGTCAACGGCGAAAGCCGGAGGAGCCATGCTTTTCAGGGACGAATCGAGAGGTAAACCGGAATGGGTCGGGGTGAATGCGAGCGAGCACTTAAGCTTCGCCCGTCTCGGAAAGGCCTCCCGGGGAAAGCCAAGGCGAAAACCGGAATCGACCTTCCGGGATCGTATGGGGGGCCTCGGTAAACGTGGTCATGGTGGGAAGTGAACCTGCCTCGCAATCGAAAGAGCGAGGACAGCGAGGACGGTACCCCCCCACCTACCACTGGCGCGACCGAGCTCTATCCCGACCACGTCCAGTTCTGCGAGAAGCCCAGGGCGAAACTCTCTGGGCCTACTCTCCCGGGTTCAACCTCAACTCGGCGCTTTGTAGGGCGAGCCGAACTCTTCAACGTACAGGCCGAGCTAGCTCGACCGCTAGCACCTGTGTCATCCGCAAAGTCTAGACCAACTCAATTGTCACTTCCTGGGATGAGAGGTGCTGAACGACGAAGAAGCCACGAGCAGCTGCCCATCGTCACTATTCACAGGTTCTAACTCCAGGGAAGCCACCTGCCCGCCGACCGCGCTGCTTTGCGGAATTATTCTCGCCCTGAAATAATAAACCTTCCCAGCCTCCGCCTTGAAACCCGCAAGGGAAACCAGTTTAGATACTCGCCGCAAGTGCGATTGCCAGTTCGCGCACAGATGGTGCTCACCAGGGTCGACGAAAAGGAAGAAATAGGAGTTGCCCTTGTTCGCCCCCACCCAGGCTCCATCCAATCCCACTTTCGTTGTGGGAGAGCCGATGTTAATGGTGTCCACAAGCTTCTCGTAAACCTCAACAACGTAGACCAATGCCTTCCCACCATCAGGTGTGGCGGCAGGGTGCTTGTTCTTGTCAGTCGAGACATCGAGCTGAACATCTGCGGGGCCGCAAGCAGCTGCGGCCTTAGCGACTGCGGCACTGTCTTGGGCAAAAACCGGCGACGTGAATAAAAGAATGCTTAGTATGGTACTCACACTGCTCCTCCGGCCGGTGGACCGTTATTGCTCGAAGACCTGCACTTCAGCGGCAGCACCGCTGGATTCGTCGATCACATAAAGCACCGTGCCGTTCGTTACCGCAACAGTATTTGGTCCCCCACTGCCGGTGCCATCGTTGTGGATGGAGAGGGCGGCGGAGATCGCCGAGCCGAGCGTGAAACCCGTTGGGGTACCCGCATCCTGCGTGCCTTGCAAACTGCCAGAGGAAATCGTGGCGACGCCCGAAAGCCCGGAAGCCGCGGTATCGTTCATTGCGTTGGTGCCGAAAATAAAGTTGCCAGAGAGCGAATTAACACCATAGGTCGCGACGGGTTGCGTATCGAAGACGCCGGTGCTGGCGTTGGCATCCGTGCTGACGCAGAAGGCGGACACGCCATCGGCGGGAGTGGCCATGTAACAAACCGGCAGGGTCGCGTTTCCCGCGCCAGCCATGGACAGCCTGCCTGTAGACGAATCCAGGTTGTAGCTGCCGTTGAGTGACTGATTGCTGGCCGCGCCCACGGCGTATTGGTCCATGGTGCCGGATACCGTGCCGGCGAGTCCGCCGGAGAAGCTGGCCACGCCAAGTGCCGCCGTGGCACCGGAAGAATTTCCAGTGAAGCGGAAAATATAGTTGGGTGAGAGCGAGGAAGAAGTGAAGGAAGCAGAGCTGGCGATTGCCCGGCCAGCGACAATGGGGCCGCCGGTGCCGTCTCCGAGATCAAAGGAAATAAAGAATAGCTCTGAGGAATTGATGATATAGGCTGTCAAGCGGGACATGCCGGGATTCGCTCCCGGGAGTTGCAGCGTGGCGTCTGCCGTGCCGTCTGCGGTGGCAATGGAGGGGATGGTCCCCCAAAATCCGCCGCTATTGAGGACGTGTCCGCCCTCATTCGCATCGCAAAAGCCGTTAGAGATGTTCCCGGCGTTCAACGCAAACGCGCCCGCTAAGGCGTAGTGCTTCAGACTGCCGTTCGAAGTCTCCCACCCGTCCAGCGCCAGAGCATAATTTGTCGCGAGCGCGCTGAGCGAAAACGCGGATGGATCCTGTTTGCGCAGAATTCCCGAAGCGCGGGAAGGTATGGCGGACTGCTGATTGAAATAGATGATGTCACCCTTAGAGGCCACGCCGGAGCTGATGCCGCCCAGCGAAAAGTGTAGGGTGTAGGTGGTCAGTGTCATATCGGTCAAGGTCAGGCAGCCGCGATTATCGGGGCCCACGGAATAGGAACTGCCAGAGGGCTGGATAGACGCGTTGGTATAGGACTCTTTGACGAACGGGTTGAATTGGTCGACACCGCCAGTAATCTTGCCGGTACCGTCTGCTGTGAATGTTGCGCCGAACAGAAGCGGCGTGCTGTTCGGGGCGCTGCCGGTCCAGCCTTGTAGGACAGCGGCGTATTGCCCGTTCAGCAGACTTTCGTTTCCGCCGGTGCCGCAGGCGGCAGTTCCATCAAATATCGTAAACGTGTCGTTGTCGGACTTGGACGGATCGCTGATGGAAGTTGCGGTCAGAGTCGGTGTGTTGGCCGGCGCGGCAGGAACCGTTGCTGGCGGCGCGTACTGCACGTAATAGATAGTGGGAGTTGAGATTGTACCGCAAGCCGGCGAACAAGCTTTTCCGTTTGCGGTAAGCGTCCAGGTAACGCCACCATTTGCGGGATCGTTCTGCACCGATGCGCTAAAGTTCGTGAAGTAATATCTTCCGGAGCCCGCGGCCAGCTCCGTGACCGCATTTTGAATGCTGACGGTGATGGCCTGGACGTTGACGATTGTCGTGGCAAACTTCGACGGATTGGCGACGGAGGTCGCCATGATCGAGACAGCAAAGCTCGAGGGTGGGGAAGCGGGTGCGTTATAAGTGGCCGAAAAACCCGTCTGGTTGGTCACCGAACCGCAAGAGGTGCTTCTACATCCCGCGCCGGAAAGCGACCAGGTCACGTTCTGATTGGTGATCGTTCCCGTGCTGGTGACCGTCGCGCTCACATTGACCGTCCCGCCTTGATCGACCTGCGCGGACGATGGGCTGAGCGTCACCACAATGGATGAGTTCGGGTTGCTGCCGCAGCCTGCGAGGAGCACGACAGCACACAACACCGAGCACGCGAGGAACAACGAGCTGGACTTTCTCATTCTGCCTCCAGCACTGCGTTTTTGCGGAGCGAATGGTGTGGCTTGTACTTCGTAGTATGAGACGAGTTAGCTGCTGCGGCGGTTACAACTTCGTGGGCTGAGGCGGGACCGATAATCTTTGCATTGTAGCTAACCCTCTGCGCCCGTAATGCCCGTCGCCCAAGGCGAAGCAGCGAGGGTGAGAGAAGGGAAGTGTGGGTTCGCGCGGACGCGGAAAGAGTTTAGCTAACGGCGCTTTCGATTGCAGCAGCGACATCATCATCAAGCCCGTCCGCGCGTCTCAGGGCTGTGCTGATCCGAACGATCTCCAGTTCACGCGCTGCGATCTGGCTGGCGGGTTCGTTCCTGGTCCGTGCCGATGCCAGTTCTCGTTCGTCACTTGCGAGCATTCTGCGAAAGATCGGGACCGCGATTGTCCGGCGGTAGCGAGTGTCATCAAGTCTTGGCAAAACGCCGCAAAATCGAGAAGAAAAAGTGAAGAGGGAAGGGGCCGCGGCAAGGACAACTGCGGGCTTCTCTCTGACAGCGCCTTCCTCATCCTGGAGCCGCTGCTTTTGAAATCCATCAGCCCCAGTGCAGGCTCATTTCGATTTGTTTTGCCACACGACAGAGCCGCCCTTATCGATATAACCCCCGCGGCCAGGCTCGAACGCTACCCTTGCTAGTCCATGCCAAAACGGCTCGGCGTGGGCGAGATTCGGTGGGATCGCCCAACGGCCGTCAAGGTCCACGTAGCCCCATTTCTCCCCTGCACGAACGGCAGCGAGTGATTCGCTGAATGGCGTTGCTTCGTCAAACGCGGGTTCGTGAACATACTTACCGCTTTTGTCGATTATCCCGAAAAGCTTCGTGCCGTCATTTGCCACAACGAACGCGTATCCCTCTGAGAAGTCCGTAGCGTCCAGGAATTTCGGTGCCAAAACCTCCGCACCGTGCTGATCAACAAAGCCCCACAGATACACGTCCTCCGTGGTTTGTCCTTCCATACCGATTTCTCCCACCAACGGCCTACGCTCAGAGAAAATCTTTACCATTCCCAGGCCATTCCTAAAAAGCATCGTGATGTCGTACTTTGGCTGGACAGCTATTTTCCCAGACTTGTCGATGTAGCCCCATTTTCCTCCGACTTGGACCGGCCCCATGCCCTCCGAGAACGAAGCCGCGAAATCAAACTGCGCTGGGATCGCCATCTGCATATCTGTTCCTAAGTAGCCCCACTTACTCCCGACCGATATGGGAGCCAGCCCGTCGTGAAACGCCGAAGGAGCTCTTAGGCCTTTAATGAGCAAACGCCCTGTTTTATCGATAAACCCGTAACCCGCGCCCTCTCCCGGCAACAAGACGCAGGCATATCCCTCTGAAAATGGATATGCCCACCAGAATTGCGATTCGACGATGAATTTGCCCGATCCGTCAATGTAGGTCCAGCCCCCGGTCGCGCCAACATTGGCGATGCCCTCTCGGAAAACTGTGGCATCTGCGGCAGTGCTGAATTGCGCCGGAATCACCTCGCGGCCGCTGCGGTCTATGAATCCCAGCTTGTCGTTTTTGATAAATGGATAGAGGTCAGACTGAGCTTGAGGATTTTGACCAAGAACTGTGGTCCCCAAGATCAGCGCAAGAACCGAGATCAATGCGATGTACGTGCGGTTCATCTTAATCAGAAGGCTTTGCTGGCAGCTACCTCCTTTTTTGATACCTGCCGTTCTGGAATGGTTGCCAAATAGCTAGATTAGTCGGAGGAAAGACAGGACCCGAGGTACAAACTCAAGCTGCTCATCATCGTCAAGATCAAAAGCCACGAAGACCTCCAGTACGATTAGTCGTTATAACAATTAGTTTTAAACCAGAGCGAGCGCGAGCGGCCTCCAAAGGAAGTCGGCCCGAATCGTTTTCAATGTTTTGAATGGGATAGACGATTTTGCGAATGGTACGGTCCTGTTATCTCGCGGGCATCAGTCTGTTTTGGCCGCATTTGCCGCCGCTGCCTTGGACAGCGCTTTTGCCAGCCGCGTCTGCTGCCTCAAAAGTTCGAGACGATCCTTTACCGTAAGGTCCGCGTTCGTTCGCAGCACTTTTGCAATCCCTCGATCATTGACCGCAGTGTTCTTTCCGTCACCAATCCTCTGGGTGGTCTCTTCTTACTCATCACGATTCCCCTCGTTTCGAAGCCGCTACCTCTCTTGTACCTGGCACGACTGAATTCACCACATCCAAGCGGGCAAACTGTGATTACCTTCGACCCTACTTGGGGCGTATACTTTTGCTCGGAATCCCTCGCCCGGATTAAGTGGGAGGAATCATGAAAAAGCCACGCTACCTCTTGTCCGCTGCCGTTGCCATCTTGCTGCTCGGTCTGCCATTTTCAGCCACGCCTCAGTTTCAGAACCGGATCGAAGTTCTCCAAGTTCCCGGCGAGCGGCATCACTTCGCAGTCCATTTGCTCCGCATTATTAACACTGTGGAGGCAGAGCGCCATATCAAACAGGGTTCCTACGTTTCCTGGGATGTGCTTCGGACCACAGCCGACTTTTCTCAGCTATTCTTGACTCGGGGCTATCAGGTCGGCATGCAGGTTTATAACCAACCTGGGCCTGCGCCGGAAATCTTTCCTGGATGGAGTTTGCGATTGAACGTCAGTGCGGATGGGAAGGGTTACGACCTTATCCTGGAAGACCTGACTGACAAGTCCTGCGGGTATGCGGCGGTCACCGACGAACGCGGCGTCATTCGGCAAAGCAAGACCATCGACTGCGAGATTTAACGGTCGATGCGACTGACGGACCGAGTGACCCCGAGATGTTGGCTCCTTCGGCGCTGCCCTGCCGTTCTTGCAACGGTGTTGCTTATCGCGCCGCCTTCGCTGGCCTTCAAGACTCCGCTTTCCAGCGAAGCGGTTCGAGAAGCTTACTTCCTCGGCCAACGGCACGATGGGTCGTACGAGAGGTTGCTTGGGGAATACGTTAAACAACTTCCGCCGCCAAAGAGCGGTCCGTATTTCTCTTCGGTCGAATTGAGCACTCCATTCCTCCAGATGATCGAGTACTCCAGTCGCCAATCCAACTACAACGCCCAACAAGCCGCTCTCGACTACCACCGCTTCGGTAAGGAAATTGTCCGAGTCGTCGTAGAAATCCGTCTGACCCAGTCGTATGGCCAGTTTGTCGCTACCACGAACTCCCAATCTGATGCGACCTCTGCTCTAGTCCCTCGCCCCCATGACTTTTGGAAACAGTTCAAGGTTCAGGTTTACAACAGCGAGGGACCACTTTCTCCATCAGCTTCACGCGGCCACGCAAACTCTAGTTGCGGTCGAGCTGGGTGCGCCCTGATCGGCGCAACGATTGAATTAGAATTCCCCGCAACCGCGTTCGCATCCGATTCAGCCACAATAGAAGTCGATCCGCCTGAAGGCGACCGCGTGTCCGTCAACTTCGACCTGTCCTCCATCCGCTGAGAGGAAATCGACAAGTGTTTCTAGGTGATCAGTTTTATTTCGTGGCACTGCCGTGGCAAGCGGTCACAGGTATCAGGGAATTATGCACCAATGTTCAAATTTCTAGCGATTAGCCTCGATACCCGTGAGGTAACTATTATCGACCAGTTTCTGCTGCTGGTCGCGGTACAATGGCGTGAGTTGACATGCTGCGAGAATCCACAAGCCGGCTGCTGACGGCGTTGCGGCTTGCGCTGTATCCAGCGCTGGAGTCAGCCGAGGCGAGGCACTTCCAAGCTCTTACAATGGAAGCGCAAAATGCGCGGCTGTCGGGAGACCTGGCAAAAGCGGAGCGACTTTATTTGACGGCGGTGGCCGAAGCGCAGTCTTCCCATGATGCCTCCGGTCTGAACCTCGCGTGCCACGGCCTCGCACAGGTGTACCAGGAGCAGCACAGATTTCGTGAAGCGGAGAGTATCTTCCAAGATCAACTCGAAGCGGCCGCAAAATCTCCGCAACCAAACACATTGGTTCATGCCGGCCATATGAGCCTTGCGCAGCTCTACGAGGACGAAGGCAAATTCACAGAAGCAGAGATTCATTACAAGGCAGCACTGGCGGAGACCGAAAAAACGGAAGTATTTCCCGGGCGCGCGTTTTGGTGTTCTACTTCTACGTGGTTGGCGAGGTTCTACATCGCTCGGCAGCGGTACAGCGAGGCGGAACCGCTATTTCAAAGGGCGTCGGAAATTGTTGAGGAAGATCAGCCTTCGAACTCCTATTTGCCTCAACATCTTCAGCAGTTCGCGAAACTCTATGAGGCTCAGGGAAAAGACGAAGCGGCGGAGGGGCTATACCGGCGGGCTCTGGCACTTTGCGAGGAATCGCAAGGTCCCCACAGTCTGTATACTGCGCTCGCTGCTGAGGCCCTAGCCACGTTCTGCCGCGCCAGACGCCGCTACACGGAGGCGGAGGAGCTTTACCGCAGAAGTCTGACGATTGTAGAGGAAGACGTAAGCTCTCGGGCGGCTATGTGGACGAAAGGCTGGCGACCCTGGCGAAACAAGAAAGAGCTTCAGATTCGGCTTAGCCTAAATCAGATTCCCATTAGCACCTCGCTCGACCAACTCGCAACCGTCTACGAGGATCAACAAAAATATACAGAGTCGGAGCCGCTCCGGAGACGTTCGGTTGAAATCAAGGAACGTGCGTGGGGCGAGCGGCACCGGTCATTTCTGATCGATTCTCTTACCGCACATGCCCATGCGTTGCGCAAAATTGGACAGGAACGCGAAGCCTCTCAGATTGAGATGCGCGTTGAAGCGATACGATTGAGATATCCGCAGGGATCAGTGCAGTGCGTTCTACGCGGTACGGTGAGGCCTATTAAGAGAAATTTGCAGTGGCGGTTCTCTACGTTTGTAAGCGCCCTTATTCATCCTTCGCGATTCCGGCCTAGCAACCTTCAGCGGAATCCTTAGCTTTTCCGAGCTCGGATTTCCTACGGGCCACGATCTCCAGCAGTCCAGCAGCTTGCCAACATTTGTGATAACAACTGCGCCTAAATGCGCCCACTGTTGCTCTCTTCGACATGAGGAAACCGCTTGAAAACCTATGTATTCAGCATGTCGAAATGCTATCGGCAGCTCGCGGGTTCAAGTCCCGCCCTCGGCTCCAGTTTTCTTGGGGTCAGGACCACGGTTGGGCAGCGGGTGGGAGGTGAGGTAGCGGATTTTGTTGTGGATAACTTCCTGACTCTCGTTAACGACAGAGACGAATCCGACGAGCGCAAATGATCCTTAACGTCATCGATTTGGGCGGTTTGATGCGAAACTGACTGACGCACCGATTTGACGCGGTATTCACGAGCCCATCCGCATAGTTCCGGTCCGCTTGCGCACCCCTCTCACAAATTTTTAACAATCGCGGCGGAATAACGCGGTGGGGATGGAAGTCTTTCTGCGTGAGTCTGCTTTTGTCTTGTGCAGCCCGGTCTGAATCGGCTTGAACAAATTCAAATCTGTCCCCGAGGTGGTTACGCCCATGAAGAGCAAGTACATTTCTATTCTCATCCTGCTCCTCGCAGTGGTAGCTATGGACATCGCAGTGATTGCGCGCGAGTACGCAACGGAAGCACCTGCCGGCTTTGATACGCCGACGCTCGCGCAAAATCCCGGATCACAGAGCATCAGCGACGGCATCGCTCAGCCCCCCGGCGATACTTATGCTCTCGACCAAACGAAGTTTGAGCAAGACCACGATGCCAGCACCGGATTGGGGCCGGTATTCAATGCCAGGGCGTGCGCGGATTGTCACCAAAACCCCGTAAGCGGCGGGTCCAGCCAGTTCACGGAGATCCGCGCCGGACACCTGGATAAGGACGGGAATTTTGTGGCTGCGACGGTACCCATTAACGATGGCGCAAGCACTATCGCCAACCGCTCTATCATCAATGACCGCGCCCTCATTCCACAGGCGCAAGAGCGCATACCTAACACGGAAAACATCCGCGCCTTACGAGCCGCTCTCAACACATTGGGAGACGGCTTTGTCGAAGCAATTGACGACAACACTTTGTGGTCCATCGCTCAGCGTCAGATCGAACTCAGTAACGGCAGAATTCACGGCGAGGCGGTCGAAGTGCCTGTTCTGGAAGCGCCAGGACAATCGCGCATCGGACGCTTTGGCTGGAAAGATCAGCACATCAGTTTGCTTTCCTTCATCGGCGATGCCTATCTGAATGAATGGGCGTGACGAACCGTCTGCGTCCCAAGGACGTCACGACGATTGGCAAGATTACTCTTGATCCCGAAGATGTTCCCGACAATCTTGGCCTGGCAGATATCGACCATTTCGCGCAATTTATCCGGGGCACGAAGGTTCCACCGCGCGACGCGGCTCTCGCTGCAACTCCTGTCTCCCAAGCGGGCGAAAAGATCTTTGAAACGATCGGTTGCGCCACCTGCCACGTCAGCGCCATCGTCACCGCTCCTCCGGGAACTTCCATCAATGGCGGAGCGTTCACAGTACCGGAGGCCCTTGGCAACAAGATTATTCACCCTTACAGCGATTTTCTGCTCCATGACATTGGAACCGGCGATGGCATTGTCCAGAATCCTCCGGAAGACACAGCCAATAAACTGCGCACTGTGCCCTCTGGGGATTGCGCATGCATCCCCGGCATATGCACGATCTCAAGTCGTTGACGTTGGAAGACGCCATCGAGCGCCACGGCGGTGAGGCCGAGCAGGAAAGGGATCGCTTCGGCCGCCTGAGTGCGGCAGAGAAACAAGCCCTTTTCACATTCTTAAACTCGCTCTAGCGCGAACCGACGCGATGCGATTTTGGAATAACAGCGCCCGCGCAGCGTAGAAAGCTGAGGTGACACCAAGGGTGGGTAAGGAATCAGTTCAAGCCTGTGCGCCAAAACGTTAGATCCCAAGGTTAGCTATTCTCGCTTGGAGGGTCGACCTCTTCATCCCAAGCCGCGCCGCCGCTCCTTGGGCACGCGAAATGATCCAATTCGATTGTTTAAGGGCATTGACGATCTGCTGACGTTCTGTATCCTTGAGGACCTTGTCGAGCAGCACAATCGCGACCACTGGGAAGCCATTTACGCCATAACTTGCGAGTGTTTCGTCCGTAGTCATTGCAACGCCGACCCCGGGTGCGGTCTCCGCTCGGGTTCTCTCCACAGATGCTTCGATATTGGAATGCGTCGCCGGATTTAGATTTGTAGGTTGTCAAAGCCGTAACCACAAGCTTGTTCTTCCCGTATCGGTTCTGGAGCGTGTTCAAGTCAGACAGTTCACGCATACAGGGGGCACACCCCAGGAAGAAGAAAGAAAGCACCGCCACGCGGCCTGGTTGGATGAGACTGGATCCAGAGCTTCCATTCCACCCAACAGCCTTAAAACGGTGATGTCAAGTGCTGGGTGCATTTCCATATTTGCCCAGCGGAGGTCCTCGGCACCCCAGGTGTTTGTTTCCTCCGGCTGCGACTTCACGAAGCGATTCATTTCGTCGAGAATCTTCGCAGCACGTTCCGTATTTCCGGCCAGATAATATCTGTGCACCAAGTCCTAACCCGCTCTTAACATGCAACTAGTCAGCGAAGGAGACACTCCTTTCATGTCGGCCTTGGTGCGATCCAACAGAATTGCGTACCGTTCGTCCGACCATCCGAGCGCTTTCTCCGGAGCCGTGCTTGCTTCATCATCGACCGCTACGTCGATCTGTGAATACACCGGCTCAATCGGGTCTTCTTTGAGAATATTTTGGATTGTTGCCCACGACGCTTCCCAGTTTCCGGTCGTTCGCATCTGTAGTACAGCGAGCAGGACGCGCGCGTCGGGTCCGTGCTCTAACTTTTGGCCTTGAAGGTAACGCTGCACCGCCAGAAGGGCCTTCGGATAGTTCGCTTCACATAGTTTCGCCAGCCAGTACAGTTCTTCGCCGGACACGGTATCAAGCGAAAAACGAGGACAGAGTGCCTTCCCACGTTCCTCAACGATATTACCGGGCAGCGTCTTAGTGGCTGGTTGCTTGTGTGCACGCAGCGCTGCTTCCCATTCGGTCAACGGTTGTCGAGCAAACTGATACGCCTCAGAGGGCTTTGTGAATGCTGGCGGATCAAGGGAGGATTGCCCAGTCAAAAAGGTCAGTACGCAAAGCGGCCATAAAAGCTTCACGGTCCTTACCCCCGACGAAGAATCACGATGCCGCAGAATCGTCTTCGGTTGCCCAACAGTCCTGGTAAACGAGAAAGGACATAGCAATGGAACCATGCAAGAGAAAGGATGGCTCGTATCGAGCGTTCGTCACTAGTCGTGCAGGTCACGCTCATAATAAACTTTCGGTCCTATATCATTTCGTACAGCGTCCAGCAGCTCATCGAACATTGTCCTGATTTCGTCCTTCCAGCGTTCTTCATGTGTGCTTCTCCACGACGGTAAACGCAAAAGCAGCAGAACGATGATGACAGCCAGTTCTTTCTCCACGGTCGTCATAGTCTCAAATTTACTGCCGTACTCAGACCAAGCTGCAATGCCCACGACTATCAGCACAGCAATGAATATGCCTGCACCGAGATAACGCTTCCACGGTTTAGGTTTAGATTTATTCCTCATCGTGCCCTCCTAGGTTTGAGGGCTGGATTCTGCGGCCCGTTACGAGTTGCCATCATTTTGCCCCTCTACTGTCCCGTATACGGCCTGCTAATTGCCGAAAGCATACCACGGCCCAGGAGCAGCGGGTGTGTTATCCCGGTCCAATGATCGATTAACGAAGCGGCGTCTGGCTGTGAGTGAGATTTGCATCACAAGACCGCCCGCACAACCTTGTTTGCGCAATCCAAATCAGACGCTCTGGACCGCCCCGCGTCTGGGGATGTGGTTGAACAGCCTCCGGCCCCAGTCCCGCAGGTTACGGGGAGAATTTGCCATGACTTACTGCAAGTCCTTGATCTCCGTCCTGGTCATACTTTGTTTACTTCCAATCGCGACACTGGGGCAAACGGCTCCTACGGCTCAGAACTAGCCAGGCCCTCTAGGCAAGCTCATTGATGTTGGCGTGTCCCTACCGAAAACCCCATCCGCTTTGAGAACACAAGCTTTGCAACGATTCATGCGATCATAGCAACCCACGATGAACTCCGTCCTCATTGCCTTTTTTGCTGTACTTGCCTCAAGTTTTCGAACCAGCGCTTCTCTGCGGGCCGAGATACTCGCCCTTCGCCACCAATTGGCGGTTCTTCAGGCCAACGCGCCGCGTCGTTTGTGCCTCAAGCGTTCCGACCGCGTGCTATGGATTCTGTTGTCGCGATGGTTTCCGGGCTGGCGCCAATGTCTGCGAATCGTTCAACCTGCAACAGTAATCGCTTGGCACCGCAGAGCCTTTGCGTTGTATTGGAGCCGGAAATCACGGCGCTGGCCGGGAAGGCCGCAAGTAACGGCAGAGATTCGTGCTTTGATCCGGCACATGAGCCGGACCAATCCAGTGGGGAGCGCCGCGTATTCATGGGGAACTGCTTAAGTTAGGAATCGAAATTGCGGAATCCACGGTTGGCAAATACCTGCCGCATCGCCGCAAGCCGCCTTCACAGACCTGGCGGGCATTCCTGAGTAATCACCTCGCCGAGATGGCCTCCATGGACTTCTTCACCGTGCCAACGGCAACGTTTCGAGTTCTGTTTGTGTTGGTTGTCCTATCGCACGCTCGTCGCCGCATCGTGCACTTTGCCGTGACGGAACATCCCACGCAGGAGTGGACGTTACAGCAACTTCGGGAAGCGTTTCCCTGGAACCAGTCACCGCAGTATCTGCTGCGCGACCGCGATGCAATTTATGGCGAACACTTGGTGGCCGTCATCGAGGGCATGGGAATAGAGGAGGTACTAACCGCGCCGCGATCGCCCTGGCAGAATCCATACGTAGAAAGGCTAGTGGGCTCAATTCGGCGGGAATGCCTGGATCATATCGTTGTGTGGAACCAGAGGTCGTTACGCCGGATTCTGCAAAGCTATTTTGCTTACTACGAGCACTCGCGCACGCACCTGGCGTTGGCCAAGGATTCGCCAGAACCGAGAGCCGTGGAAACGCGGGAGCAAGGCCGCATCGTATCCATTCCTCAAGTCGTCGGCTTGCACCATCGCTACCGGCGACAGGCTGCTTAGGCACCGCCGCAAAATAAGAGGGTCCGATCTGAGAGTTTTGTCGGCGCTGCTGACTCTCAATATCGAACTCTGCGCAACTCCTCTCGGTTCGCCCCCTCTTGTTCACGACAAAAGCCCCCGCGGATGTGCCCAGCTGAGCTTCGCTCCAAGGCCATCCGCAGATGAGTATTGCCAACCCCAGCCCCCGTTGCGATTTTTGGTAATCACACCCGCCTTGTTCCTAGATGGAAATGAGATGTTCCAGTATCGTTCTCGGCGGATTCGCGGCGCTACGGGCAGCCTTCCTGACGCGACTGCTCCAACCTTGCCTTAGCCTCCGCGCTCCCTTTCTTCGCTGCCGCCATTAGCAGCACCCGTGCCTGGGCGCAGTTCTTCGCAACTACTTGTCCGCGCAAGTACAGATCGGATAACGTCAGTACCGCTGCCGGATTCCCTTTTTGCACCGCAAGCCATAGCAACTTCATCGCCACTGTGATGTCCTGCGATCCGTTCTTGCTCCCCAGGATCCGCTTCGCCGCCGCCAATTCAGCCTGCCCTGGTTCCTCAAGCGCAGTCCCCTGGGCAGCGACTTTGGGGCTGCCCGCGACGGGAGTACTCGGCGCCTTCTGGATCAGTGGCGCTTCCGCGGGGACAAGATTGGCTCTCGCGTCGGCCGCTGGCGGCCCACTCGGCAAATTTGCCGATGAATCCATCGCTGAAGTGACGGGTAGGGTCTCCGGCTTCGCGCGCCGCACAGGGTTCGCAGGTTTTGTCTCCCCCACCATCTTCTCTCCCAACCGAATCAAGGACTCTCCCACTTCTCTTCGAAAGCTGAACACCGCCGCCGCAAGCAGGACGGCCATCACCGCCGCAACGATTCCCACCGCCACTGCTCGGCTCAGCCGCGGCGAGGAGCCCTTTTGCACCTCTTTTGCAGTCGCGAGTTCTTTCGGTCTCTTCCTCTCTGCCGCCTTCGACTGCGCCGCAGCCTCTTCTCGTTCTTTAGGCGCAGCCGCGTGCAGCATCTTCGGGAGTTCGGACCCTTCAATCGGAGGCACTGGCGTGCGCAGCTTCCGGGGTTGCACACTTTCACTCGAGCGCTGGTGCTCCGCCGTATCGGCCGCAGCTGCGGCCGCGGGCGGAGCTTCTATCTTCAATTCTGGTTTTTCAACCAGGGGAGATGCAGGTTGTACCTTTGGGGGCTCCGCTTTCAGATCTGGGCAAGATTTTTCCAGTGTATGAACAGGTGCGGCGGTCGCAGGTATGAATTCCCTTCCAGCACCGACCGAAGGCTGCGATTTCGTCAGCCACTGCCGGATCTCCCTGCGAAATTCCTCGGAAACGTCAGTGAATTGCAAACCCGCAACTTTTCCATTTTCCTCTGTCCACTCCAATTGGCCGGTGCCTTCGAGCCGCCGCGTCTTGTCGACTGCAAAAGCGAAGTGAATCTTTTCGTTCGGCCGTAGGGGACTCACGGCGCAAAACCTGAAGCCCCCTTCGGAAACATTCAGCATAATTCCGCCGTTAAACGGCCCCAGGTCCACATATACGAGCTGCTCAGGTCTATTCCTTTGCGCATGCCTGCGTTCAGGGTTCTTGATACTCCCAGCGCAAGCGCTGGGATTCTGTTTGCCTAGTTGCATTGCTGCACCTCGGTTCCCAGAAACGGGGCTATCAACAGACCCGAATCGGAGCGCACTGAGTCTCCGACTACTCC
>Ga0137371_10000833_pt1 | contig 23637 bp, 20 predicted proteins | sample SagtaG_7_FD_104919 | JGI IMG/M metagenome (GOLD analysis project Ga0137371, IMG submission 104919) | Vadose zone soil microbial communities from Sagehorn Ranch, Mendocino, California, USA - Sage1_R_40_16 metaG | ecosystem: Environmental > Terrestrial > Soil > Vadose zone | place: USA...
AGGGGGTTCAGATGATGACACACCATTAACATGTCTAAGTGTTCAGAAAGGGTATTTGAAGTAAACGGCATGGTAGGATTGGTCGAGGATGGCAAGACATTGGGATAAGAGGCAATACGGATGATGTCTGGAGCGTGCCCCCCACCAGCCCCTTCGGTATGATACGTATGAATGGTGCGTCCCGCAATAGCGGCAATAGTGTCTTCGACAAAGCCCGCCTCATTGATGGTATCAGTATGGATCGCAACTTGGACATCATACTTATCAGCAACTTTCAAGCAGCTATCGATGGCGGCTGGCGTTGTGCCCCAATCCTCATGCAATTTCAATCCGCAGGCTCCCGCATGGATTTGCTCAACGAGTGGGGCTTCTGTTGCTGTGTTCCCTTTGCCTAAGAACCCAAAGTTGACCGGCCACGCTTCAGCAGCCTGGAGCATACGGGCAAGATTCCAGGCACCAGGGGTACAAGTGGTCGCATTCGTCCCGGTTGCCGGTCCCGTTCCTCCGCCGATCATGGTTGTGGTACCGTTTGAGATCGCTTCGTAGACCTGTTGCGGGGAAATAAAGTGAATGTGCGAGTCAATGCCGCCAGCCGTGACAATCATATTTTCGCCAGCTATCACCTCTGTCCCAGAGCCAACAACGAGTTCTGGGTCAACCCCATCCATTGTATCGGGATTGCCAGCTTTACCCACCTTCACAATACGCCCATTCTTGATCCCAATATCACCCTTGACAATCCCCCAATGATCGATAATCAGGGCGTTGGTGATGACGAGATCGAGTGTGCCTGGTGTCTCTTCTCTGGTAGCGCGGCTGCTCTGGCCCATCCCATCACGAATAACTTTGCCGCCGCCAAAGGTAATCTCATCACCATAGGTAGTGAAATCTTTCTCCACCTCGATAATCAATTCCGTATCAGCTAAGCGCACACGATCCCCTGTGGTGGGACCATAGAGGTCGGCATACGTGCGGCGTGGAATGTGTAAGCTCATACCTATTGCTCTCCCGTCTGTTGTAATATAGTTGTAACCAGCATAAGATATGCAAAAAGCAGGAGGTTTTCCTGTTCTCGCCTCACAGTATACCATTCGAGACATATTTTGTACTGAAACGTGCAGATAATGGGTGCGGTTCATTTTTGTGCACAGTGGCAGACGGTCCCTTTCAACGACAGAGGTAGGGGCGGCATTCATGACGCCAGTCCGTCTCGGATGAAGGGTTCGGCCTGCTTGCGGACTGGCGTCATGAATGCCGCCCCTACCATATCTCGTGAGCTTTATACAAAAAATGAAACGCACCCGCGAATATGCGGATAATCGCACTGGCAACGCTGGCATCAATGGCTATACATTGCGTCCAGGCCCAAATGCATTGCATAATAAGATTGTCTGTTAAAAGGGAACCTTTGGTAATAAATAGCCGAGAAAGGTTTTAATCCATGACAGAGAGCAACTTCGTCAGAGCATTTCGGGTGGGTATTGCTGGCCCGGTGGGTAGTGGTAAGACTGCCCTGGTAGATCAGCTGAGCAAGCGGCTCTGGCCAACATACAATCTGGCAGTCGTCACCAACGACATTTACACCAAAGAGGATGCCGAGTTTTTATTACGGGCAGGCACCCTGCCGCAGGAGCGTGTGAGAGGCGTAGAGACAGGTGGTTGTCCGCACGCGGCAATCCGTGAAGATGCCTCAATGAATCTAGAGGCCATTGCCGACCTGGAAGAACACTTACCCGGTCTAGAACTCATTTTCGTCGAAAGCGGTGGCGACAACCTCGCTGCTGCCTTCAGTCCCGAACTGGTGGATGTGTTCATCTATGTGATCGACGTTTCAGGAGGGGACAAGATTCCACGGAAAGGCGGTCCGGGCATTACCCGCTCGGATCTGCTGGTGATCAACAAAATAGACCTCGCTCCTTACGTAGGAGCTTCGCTCGCAGTGATGGATCGAGATGCACGACGCATGCGCGGCGAACGCCCATTTCTCTTTACCAACCTCAAAGACGGTACTGGCTTGGACAAGGTGATTTCCTGGCTAGAGCAGCATCTCAAAGCTCCGCCCGAGCAACGCCGGGCTATCATTGATGCCCACGCATCTTATGCGGGACAGCCGCATAGCCACGACCATGATAACCCCATGACGCCCGCCAGGGGCGTCACTACTATACACGATGGCTTCGCAGGCCGCTCTATTCGTATATAGTAGTGACGCCCCTGGCGATCGTCATGGGGTTATCCTCTAGAAAAATTGGCTGATCTGAGTGTAGACCTGGATGATGTTCTGTGGGGTACCGGCATACTCCTGACCGCCAGCAGCACTGGCGATGCGCGTCAGCTTACTCACGTCGGCGTCACTACCATAGGCAATAGTGTACACCTTCACTGCCTCACCCGCATTTGCTCCGGTGGATGCAATCTGAGCGATGAGTTGATCGAAAGAGCGCTGACTACTGGTATCTAATCCATCGGTGAGAACTATAACGACCTTAATGTGCTTCGAGGGTAATACTTTAAGCACGCTCACCTGTTCGGCAATAGTAAGGAATAAGCTTCTAAATAAAAAGAGCCGATGGTCGGACTCGAACCGACGACCGGCGGTTTACAAAACCGCTGCTCTACCACTGAGCTACATCGGCTTACACGGGGATTATACTGTCTAGGGGTCTCGGTTGTCAAGCGTTTTGGGATCTGGCCAAGCCTTTCTACCATCAATAAAGTGTGATCCTAAAACTCACTCGATCCTGCGTCTACTATATGGGACAATTCGAGCTAACGAATTATGTAGTTACTAGGAATATCGTCTAGAGTCTCTTTTAGGACAGACCAGGTCTTATTGTTTACTGCACTGAGTCAGACGACAACGCAGAGAAGCTTCATTATGAGCGATTGGGCGCGGGAGTATCCCGATACAGCCAGGGATGAGAAATCACAGCGAGCTCGTTCTGAGCCATCAATATCGCCTCTTTCAGTAACTGCTCCCATCATTGGAAGGCAGCAGGAACTGACGTTGGTCACGCACTTCTATGAAGCAGCCAAAGCTGGGCACGCTCATGTGGTGCTGGTGACTGGAGACCCTGGAATAGGCAAGACGCGTCTCCTGGACGAAATTGCCAGGCGGGCCGCTCACGATGGGGCGACCATCCTACGAGGTGGCGCATCTGAAGCGGAGGGTATGCCACCATATCTGCCATTCTTAGAGGCTCTTGGTCGCTACATTCAGGTGACTCCTCTCGACCTGCTGCGGACGCAAATAGCCGCAGCACCACAGGTGCTTGCCACGCTCTTGCCAGAACTGATCACCCGTCTTGGTGAGCTTCCCGCATCTGCTCCCTTGCCCCCTGAACAGGCCCGCTTCCGGCTGTATGAAGCGATTGGGATGTTCCTCCAAGCTATTGGTGCGCCACATGCACTGGTCCTTACCCTTGACGATCTGCAGTGGGCAGACACCGCAAGCCTCGACCTGCTCTGTCACGTTGCACGCCATCAGCCCAACGCACATCTGCTCGTGTTGGGTGCCTACAGAGAGAACGAGGTGGCCCATCATTCCGTGCTTGCCCGTACCCTCACCGAACTCTCTCGTCAGCGCGTGCTCACGACCGTGACCATCGGTCCGCTTTCGCCCGTAGAGACTGGCATGCTAGCCGAGGGCAAACTGAGCGGGGCTCTCCAGCCAGGGATGAACGCCCTGCTGCATACACACAGCGAGGGCAATCCATTCTTTGCCGAGGAACTCTTAGACGGGTGGATTGAGGAGGGTGCGCTAGTACACGAGCAAAATCAGTGGATGGCCGTTACCCCACTCGATCACGCCCTGCCTCCAAGCATTGTTGGTGCCTTATGGCAACGCTTCGCACACCTCTCTGCGGAGAGCATTGATCACCTGCGGGTGGCGGCCATCATTGGACGCACCTTTGATCTCTCGCTGCTTGCCGCGGTGCAGGAACAGGAGATAGAAACCGTTGAGGCGGGTCTGCTTGAGGCTGCACAGGCTCGGCTCGTCAGAGCCGAGCAGACAGGAACCTTCACGTTCAACCATGACAAAATTCGTGAGTGCCTCTACGCGGAAGTCAGCACCTCTCGGCGTCGACGCCTGCATGGGCTCATTGGTAGCCTCCTTGAGGCCAGCTATGGGCAAGAGCCGACCATGAATGTGCACCAACTCGCCGCGCTGGCCTTCCATTTTGCATACAGTAGCGACCAACCGCGAGGCGTCCATTACTCGCTCCGTGCTGCAACACAGGCACTGCAAACGGCGGCGGCCGAAGAGGCCATCTCCCATTATCAGACAGCCCTGGACCTGTTAAGTGCTCAGGACAGACGACGTGGTGACGTGCTGCTCAGGCTGGGCGAAGCGGCCCTGTTAGCAGGCCAAGAGGAGGAAGCCGAGCACGCCTATACTGCCGCACAGGGCTGGCTGGTACAGGAGGGTGACCGGGAAGCGCTTGCGAAGGCTGTGCATGGATTGGGACGAGCCTACTGGCGACAGGATAAACGAGCAGCAGCGCGGGCAGCACTTGAACAGGGACTGGCGCTGCTGGGTGATCGTCCGTGTGCGGAGGCCGTGGACGTCCTGACTGATCTCTCCCTTCTGCTCACCATCTATATGGGGAAGCAAGAGGAAGGGATGGCCTCTGCCCAGCAAGCATTAGAGATGACCCAACGCCTGGGAGATGCGCGATTGGAGGAGCGAGCACGTCGCATCATGGCAGAGAATCTCTCCCTACAGGGAGAGGATCTCGTTGCAGCCGTGCAGTTTCTCGAGCAGGTCCTCAGGCACACAGAGGCGAATGGGGATCTGTCGGAGGCCGCAGAGTGCTGTCTGAACCTGGCAGTGGCATCCTACTGGATGGCCGACCTGAGACGTTCTCATGAAGCAAGTGCCCAGCGCATCGCGCTCATTGAGCGCTGTCGGCAGTCACACCACTTGCGCACCACCTACACCTGGCAGGCCCTGCTCCACGCTTCACAGGGCAGATGGAGAGATGCAGAGCAGATGATCGAGCGAGCACATCCCATTGTCGATCATCTGACCAGCCCCATGCTTTGTGCCTTCCTCCACCAGATCTACGGCTTTCTTGCCTATCAGCAGGAAGCGTACCCAGTCGCAGAGCGCGAGTTGCAGACGGCGCTGGCCATGGCCGAGCAGGATCGGCACATGGGCCTGGGGATGATCATGTTCTATCCTGGTCTGCTCGGCCTCGTGCAGGCGACGATAGGCAAGCGGGAGGAGGCAAGGGCCTCCATGGCAAGCGTGGAGACCCACCTGGATCGGCTGCCAGAGGGAATCCTGCCGACGGCACCGCTCCTGATCTGTCTCGCTCTGACAGCGCTTGCCCTGGGAGATCAGGAACGAGCTGTCTTCCTCTATCCCCGTCTGCTGGCATTTCGCGGCCAGCACTACTGGTTTCTCGTTGATCGCATCCTGGGACTGCTCGCCAGAGAGCGTGACGATTGGGAGACGGCAAGGATGCACCTGAGCGCTGCCCAGGAGATCGCTCAACGCGAAGGCCTGCGCCCTGAATTCGCACGCACCCTCCTCGCAAGAGCCACAGTTGAGCTCGCACAAGACGGTCAAGGAAGCATCATGCATGCTGAGGAGCTGTTGCGGGAAGCGCTTGCCCTGTTTGAGGAACTGGGGATGTCCCATTCAGCCCAATATACCCTCAGTCGGTTAAGGGCGCTTTCCTCTTGCCCAGGACATCGGGCACACGCGGCGCTTCCAGCTCATCTGACCGAGCGCGAGGTAGCCGTGCTCAAGCTGGTTGCCCAGGGCAAGAGCAATCGCCAGATCGCGCATGCCCTGGGACTCAGTGAGAAAACCGTGACCAATTACCTCACCCACATCTTCAATAAGACCACCTGTGAGAATCGAGCAGCGGCAACCGCGTTTGCGATCCGCCACGGACTGGCCTGATCGGTATCTCGTTGGTTACGGTCCTCCTGCCAGGGAGGTTTCTCCCTCAGCTGAGTTCGCTTCCATTCGCTATGAGACTGAGGCATGGCTGACCAGGGAGGTTTCTCCCTATCGTGAGCGCGATCTCCTCAATATGGCACGCCTTCCAAAAAAGGAGGTTTCTCCGATGTCATTGCCCCCTCTGGAGGGTATACTTGCGCTAACACATGACAAGCTACGAGTTTGTGGCCTCAGAATCATAGGAAACGTAGCCTGAGTTCCCAGCAGAGCAAAGGAAGGGAAAGATGTATATCACCGTTTCCATGTATCGAGCGAAGGCCGGGCATGAAGATGCCATTATTGCCCTCCATGAGGACTGGCAGCGTCATCAACAACCCAAGACCAAGGGGTACCTTTCGGGCGAACTGCTCAGAAACGCCGAGAGCTCCCGCGAGTTTCTCGCCATTATGCGGTTCGAGAGCCAGGAAGCCGCTGAAGCACTCGCTAATGATCCTGAGCACAATGTATGGTCTCGACGCATCGTGAGTCTTACTGAATATACGCCAGTGCTCACTAAGTACACCAGCGAATGGCAGTCACACTGATCATACTCAGAACAAAGGAGGAAAACCATGTCTGAGAATCCTTACGAATCTGTTACCGAACCCGAGGGTATCCCCGACGATCTCAAGGTACCGGCAGGAAATGTCTTGCTCCTGCGAGCATATGGCAAAGGGGTTCAAATCTATACCTGTCCGGATACCACGAACGCCAAACCGCACGCGATCCTACTTGAAAGTGACAGGGACGAAGGGGACCTGGTAGCTATCCACTTCGCAGGACCCTCTTGGCAAGCCACAAAAGACGGAAGCATAGTCGTGGGTGATGCCGCAAACAAGAAACATGTTAAAGCTCCAGACCCCGATGGCGTTGACTGGCTATTGCTCCCTGCCAAATCGACCACAGGCAATGATGGCCTGTTTAGCAAGGTCACTTTCATTCAACGATTGTATACCGATGGCGGTAAAGCTCCTACAGGCGGCTGTGACCAGAAGCAGGACGGAACAGAGATACTGGTGGAGTATAGTGCGCAGTACCTTTTCTACGTTGCTTCAACTGAACCGCAGTAATACTGCGGTTGCACTGACGAGGGTATACTGGTTGTCTGGATAGTTGCTATACCTACATCGTAGCCATGGATCAGTAAGCTCTACCAATGATCATCTTGACCACTAGTGAACTCCACAGCGATCATGATGATCATTGGTAACCAGTGCACTTGGGTGAGCGCCCTGCAATCGTCTTTCGATCTCTATGCCTATCTTGGAGGGATAGATGGATTCACGACTTTCGCCAGAACAGGATACTCTCTTCGTTGCGCCTGAGGCCTCCTCTCCTGGACGCTTACTCGAATCCGGATTTCTCTGTATTCGACAAGGACGCTACACTGAGGGAGTAGGCTTTTTCGCACTTGTCCGCGAAAGACTCTCTCCCGATCAGACTCACCTTGCTGCTGTACTAGATGCATTCACACAGAGTCATAAGACATACTCACGGGCTCAGGAAGAACTGCTTCAAGCGAGCAGGCACTTTGCGAGAGCAGATGCCGAGCAGCAAGTGCAGCTAGCTGCTCTCGAGAACCTTCTGTCAATCTTGCTGGAAGAGACGAATAAGGTAACCCCTAACGTAGACAGACTACAGCACAATGCCAGGGGTAATCGCTTGTTGCATGTACTTCGGCCATCACCTGAAGACCTCAACAGTAATCAGTTGTCAATGCCGTTACCACAAAGAACCGCTAAGGATAATGGAGGTAACCAATCTTTACCCCCATCACCTTCTGAAGACAGTACCACTCTTCCCGCCCTTTACATCACCTGCTTTGGACATTTTGAGGTGAAACGGCTGGGTAGACCTGTCGTTCTCTGCCCAAATCGCCATGGGCAGACCATCCTGCGCTATTTGGTAGCTCAATCGGACCACTGTGCAACAAGTGATACACTCATAACATTGCTATGGCCGGAAGATGAGCCAGAAGTAGCTCAACCCAGGTTGCACACTACTATCTGTGCCCTGCGCCGCTCACTCAATCATGGCTATACCTGTGAGCCGGGCTATGGGTACATCGTGTGCAAAAATCGAACCTACTGTCTCAGTGCAGCAATCCCGATCCAAACCGATGTAGACCAGTTTCTGCACTATTACCAGGCGGGGCGGCAAACATACGAGGAGAGGGTAGCTCTCTACGAGAAGGCTTGCCGCCTGTACACCGGCCCTTTCTTACCAGAGGATAAATATGCCGACTGGTCATTTCTTCAGCGGGAGCACTTGAGCCGGGTCTACATCGATATGTGTAGAACACTAACCGACCACTATCTGAAAGTTAAAAGTTATGAAGAGGCCGAGAAATGGGCTACTGCAGTGCTCAAGGAGGACCACTGCGACGAACTAGCCTACCGGCAACTCATCCAGGTCTACGCCGCTCAGGGTCGCCGCAGCGAAGCATTACAACAGTATCAGCGCTGCGAGCGAATCCTCCGCGAGGAGTTAGCTGCGCAACCACTGCCTGAAACAATGCATATAGTTCAGATGATGCTCAAAAACGATTCTTCCTCTGAAGATGAAGTAAAAATTTAGCCAAAGTTCAGCGAAAATTTAGCCTCCTGTGATACAGTTGGACAGAGGCCACTAGAGAACGTACAGGAAGGCTAAGGAAAGGAAATGGTACATCGTATCACCTTGTTCGCAAAGCATATCGCACGATGCGGGCAAAGCCATGATGGAGAATGAAGAACTCTCCGTCATCGTCTGGTGCTGGTCTGACCTACCAACAAATGCCACCCAGCTACGAGTGGTGAATGTTGCGACGGGAGAAGAAGTGCATCTGAGCAGCGGTAGTTTCCTTCTACGTATCTCAATAGACGCGAAAGCGCCTGTAACGCGTTGCTACATTCGTCACATTGCCAGTGGTCGCGAGGCTTACATACAAGGAGGTCCAAACCTGCGTGCTTTCGTCAAAGCCTGTCTTTTACAAGGCAGTAAGCCTGAGACTAAGCTTGCTGATCCTGACACAACAGGTAAGTAGACTTTGCCCTCGTTGCCTTGACTCGTGAGGAAGTGGTTGAAACAGGCCAGGTTAGATCATAAGGAGTCGTCATACAATAAGTGTCTCAGATTCGATAGTCAGAACAAGTCAGAATGGCCGTTTCTCACCGTTATTTTTGCAACATTTATTTTATGGCGACGACATAGCGGATCATATCTCGAAGGAAACTGTCTATTAACGCGGGCGGATGCAACATCCCAGCAGATGAGGAGTTCGACATTTGGCTACCTTCGCTGACCGGTTACTAGTGTACCTATCTAAAGCAGCAAATCTCGAGACATTCCTTAATGGGATGGACCTGGGAGCTTTTCTCACGGCAGATTTTCAGGCGCGCTTCAATTCTGAGTTTTGGCAGATTACGCAAGTTGCAGTGAACAATACTCCCCGAAGCATCTCCTTTGAACAAGCTGTGATTATAGAAACCCGCATCCTGGGTCGAAAAGAGCACTATGTCAATGATCGAAGCAAAACCAATGTAGACTACAGAGTCTATGGAATGGAGACGACCCTTTGGACTGATGCAATCATAGAACTGGATACGACCTGGCAGGCAAACCAGGCAGGCACAGCAGTGGCCTCACAGCCTACGCAGCCGTCCATCTTCAAGGGAGTGGCACACCTGGTCTCCGTCCTGCGTATCGACCCAGCTAATCATCCGCTAGACCGATCGGCTAATCCTTTGATCGATATTACGCTAGATAATCAGGGACGACTGCAGGCTGGGCAGCCCAATCCTGGCGTGCTGACCCTTGATCCATCTGCTGGTGCGCTACTCCTTCCGGGCGGAAAGATCCACTCGCTCGTGCTGTTAGAACTCTTCCCTCGTCTGGGAACAGCTACACCATTGGTGGGTGCCCCCCTTGGCGAGGACGGCCAGCCACTGCGCAACTTACGTATGGATAGCAAGGGTGCATTCACCGACCTGGCGGGAGCGTCGGCAAGGCTTGATCCACTGACCGGTCTGCCTCTTGACGGTAACGGGAAGCCGGTTCACCCCGCCTTGCTAACCATCCCTGATGGTGGCACGGTGAATTACCGATTTATGTTCTCACTGCCCGTTCAGACGGACAAGGTGACATTCAATCTGGTGACGCGCCTCTACTTATTCGCCCTGTCCGGGTTTAATCTAGTCGATGATTTGCGCAAGGTGCTCACTCTGAGGCAGAGGCTAGAGCAGCGGCAAGACTACCTGCTCAACTTGAGTGATACCGCCGACAAATTGCCCGGCGCCTTTGCTCTGGTCTATGACGCCAATACGCTGGCGGGCAGCGGGCTTGTTCAAGATGATGTGCGCCAACTTGGTGCCAGCGTCAATGTTCTGATCCATTTCTTCGCCATACCGTAGACGAAGGCGAGAGAGGAGGAAATTTTTGAGTATCCAGTATGTGACTGTCAAGGTGGACACCACGGGCCTCTTCCAGCCATTGAGTATGGCCCAGGGAGTTGTAGGTATCATTGGCCCGGCAGTCCCGACCAGCTTTGAGGTGAGTAATCCAGGATTGTTCACTCGTCCTCTGGTTGGTGTGCGGACTGAGCCTTATGACCGGGTTGTACGCGTCTTGCTTATAAACGCTCAAGGTGAGCCAGTCGACACGGCTAATCAGCCGTTGGGTGGCGCGGCTGGAGCTCTTGTGGATTCACTGGGACGCGATAACAACGGCAAACTGATAAAAGTGCCAGGTTTAAAGATCGATGCTAATGGAAAATTTGTAGGTAATGATGGCACCACTGCTGTCGTAGTTGATCGGACTACAGGCAAACCTCAGAAGTATGACCAGACTCTCTATGATCTGGCTTACAGCTGGTTTCCCACAGCCAAGAAGGAGGCGCCAGCACTGCTCGGCGCGCCGGTAGATAGCAATAACCGCATCATTCCAGACACCCGCCTGGATAGCGATGGCAAGTACACCAGTCTGGATGGAAATACCCCATATCCGGTGAACACTGCTACTGGTTTCCCTGAAAAGCCAGGAACTGGTGCAGGAAATCCGCCGCCGGTCCCAATTACCAATCTCTCCTTTGGGCTTTCTGAGCTGGCAAAGTCGATCAATCTGGCGCTGGTCAACGGAGCAGTCAAGGTATGGTCCTATCGCCTGGACCGCGTTACACCGAATCCGCAAGAGGCCTTTGCTGATTTTGCGAATAAACAGATCAACATCGTCTGCCTCTCTCAGAATACGGATGCTCCATCTATTGGACTATTGAAGGACCATGTGGAGCAGTCCTCACCCAATGATGCCGGTGGAGGAGGCATTCGACCCCGTATTGGCGTCGCCATGCTTCCCAGAGAGGGCTGGATGACCCCTCCCCCAAACCCAAAGCCGAGTCAGAAACTAGCCGATTTCGGTATCGACTGGACGAGTAGCCGTATGGTATTGATAGCGCACAAGTCGTACAATGATATTGCATCCGCTATCTCCGGCGTAATTGCGCGCTATGATCCCTGGATCAGCCTGACCATGAAAGAAGTGGATGGGATCAGCCAGACCGCCACCTTCACGGATGCCGAACTGGTCGTCTGGCTAGATCCCGATGCAGAGGGTATTACTCAGGCTCACGTCGACCCTATCCTCCATCCCGATTTCCTGCCTGGGGCTGGATTGGTCATGGGAGAGAGCTTTACGGCTGATGGCACAGGACAACGACTCTACATCGATATTGTGCGTACCATCGATGATCTGGCCTTCCGCATTAAAGCAGAACTCACCAATCCTAACGTCATCGGCACAATGCGTATCAATCGCCCGGGCTTGTCGGGGCTGCGCGCGCTTCTTGCCTCTCTGCTGGATTCTCGAGTGAGCGCTGGTGAGATTGACAACTACACAATCGATATCCCGATATTGGGTGTCCTACAAAAAGATCCGGCGCAGCGCACGGCTGAGGAGAACGATCAGATACACGCAGTGCAAAACAGCCGTAAGTTAGAGTTAAGCGTCTCTGTGGAATACGCAGGTGCTATTCATTACCTAATCGTCACCCTCAAATTGATATAAGGAGGTAGCGCTATGCCCGATTGGAATACTAGACTGGCTGTTACGGTGGGAACTGACCTGATCTCGCCCATTGAAACCTTCAGCCCGACATTCACTACAACTTTTCGTGTCCAACATTCCCTGGAAAAGGACAATGTTGGTTTCGTACGTCAACCATTCACCTTTACCTTCACCATGACGGTACGCGCTATTAGTGATCCTGGGGCAGCCAACGGTGCGGCTAAGTTGACGAAACTCGCACTGGAAGGAACAGAGTTCCAGATAACAGTGGTCCGTGCCGACGGCAGCCTGGGCAATCAATGGGCATTCCAGGAAACGTTGTTCAAGCGATGCTTCATTATATCAGCCCAGCCAAGCAGCATAACGCTGCAGGACTCGCCCACTGCCACATTTAGCAGCATCTGCCTGCAGTACGAAGTCACGGATCAGCAGGGTAACGTCACGAAGAATGACTAGATACACAAGTTGATGGAGGTCAACGTATGAACGGTCCCGAGCAGGAAGGAGTCGAGGGCGAAGAACCCACAGCTACTGGACCCGCTATCTCACTTCCATTGGAAGCCCATGGCGGACAAGTGCGCCGTACAGGCCTGGCCTTGCTGCACGAGGGCGAATGGGTGCTGCCAGCCCTCGGCTCTGAGGCAACTGTTGAAGTTCCGATGGATACAGGGAGAGAGGTTCACTATCACTTTCCGGTCAGCATCGAGGTGGTTGGGGAGATCCCTGTAGAACAGATCAAGGATATTGAAGATAAGCTATGGACGCGCCTGGCGCGTGCCGTAAGTCATACGAGCTGAGGGAGCAATGCGCCCTCAAAGATGACAGAGTCTACATCAATGACAACAGTACATGCTCATATCCCTCTCACAATTGCCCTACAAGGGAGGGTAAGTGAGGATCAGTACGAACAATTGAATAAAGCAATTGCCGAGCAGGTCCTACAGGCCATCCGGCGTGCTCAGGCACAACTGACTACAGATGCACTGAAGCTCGAGGCGACCCGGCATTCAGAACCACCACGAGAGAAGTTCGATCCCGAACGGTTCGATCCTGAGACTGGTCTCTACACCATTGATGCTTACCGTAGGGTTCGCCCCGAGGCGACACAAGTTGCGCTGCGTTATCCAGGTGGTCGGCTTGACCTATATGCCTGGATGGCTCAGACTCGACGACGCTATCGACGATTTCGCGGTGCGAGCCTGGGCGAACTATCCGGGAATATGCTTACAGTCGAAGGACAGAGCGCACAAGTATATCCTGTGCCAGGCAACCGCGAGTACGAAACCTTGAGTTTGCGTTTGGGGCCCGGACTGTTCTACTTTGAGCCTGTAGCCAGACAAATGCTGCTGGGAGGTCAACATTATGAGATTCAGCGGGTGCTGCGGCGGGGGCAAACTACATCTACGCAGAGCCTGGTGGCTACAGATCCCCTTTCAACGATACCGCAAGGCATCCTGGTGTACTCGACTCACATGAGCCGATTCGCGCCGATTGCTATTACTGCCCGCCAACCGCGTGATACGGCTGCGATAGCAGATGAGGTGGCCCAGTTCATACAACAACCAATTGCGTCATCTGGTCTAGGAGTGTTCGTCATCTTGGAACAGAAGCATCTAACTCACGACGAGATGATTGACATTCTCGATCGCTTGAAACAACGAGGCCCACTTGCAGATTTGCTCAACCTCATTACTGATTCCCGCTTTCGAGCGTTCCTGCGCGATGACATGCGAGTGCCCTGGGATTATATTTTTAACAACTATGAGGAATCGGCAACGGATATTTTAGCTAGCTTCACTGGAGGGATTTTGGGAGCGATCGTCGGTATCGGTGAGGCATTGGTGGATACAGCCGTTGGTCTGGTGTTAGGACGTATTCGCCTCCTCAATCGTATTGCTATTGCTCAATTGATCCGCAGTCTCTTCGAGAATGGTGTGCTGCGCACCCTCTTTCCGACGATCCCCGAATTGTATGAAAAGTTTAAGGAGGCAGTTTACGAACTTCACTTCTTCTTGGCGGGATGGTATTTCGGACGCGCCCTGGGCTATATCTATGGGACAGTGCGTGGTCCAGCGATACTAAAAGAAGGTCTAAAGATTGCCAATGAAATCTTAGGTATTGGAGCGGTGGGCGAAGGAGAGAGTCGGGGGCCGCAGATAGCGCTTCGAATTGGCCGCCGTTTTACAAGAGAAGAAGCAGATGTGCTTCGTGAACAGGCACGCGAGATCTATGGCCAGGCTTATGGGTCACTAGGCAGTGGTTGGGATGTCCATCATATGATCCCGTTGGGGCGGACTCGCTCTGGATTTCGATTCACGGATTATCTGCCGTACGACTTCAACTATAACGACCTTCGGTACTTGCGCGGCGTGCCTAGAGGATTTATCCACCATAGTCAGATACATCCGGCGGTTGACGCCTTTGGCCAGGAGATGCAGCGACAAGTTCTAGACATGCGCCGTCGGGGACTAACTGAAGGGGAGAGCAGCGAGGTCGTCTTGCACATGCTCAACGACTGGATAGCATATCTAGATCGTGAGTTCGCGGATGTGATCTGGGAACGGCTGACGCCGGCAGGCCGTCGAGCAGCTGAGCGGCGCTGGCAGAATCGCTAGTGTGTAGCATCTTTTTTACGAGGCAATCAGTATGACTCGAATAGTATGGCACCTACCAGAGAATATAGAATTTGTTAACCTCCCCGATGAAGCGGAGAGACGACTCCTGACGGACCTCGTACTACGCGGAATTCGACGTGGCATCGAAAGGGCTCAGAGAGAGGTGGGCATCGAGACTGGCACTGGATTCGTTATGGCTCCTGCCAGTAGATCAGGTGCGGCTGAAGGTGCGCCATCTAAAGAGGCTTTCTTAGAAACGGTTCCTCCCGGAATTGGGGGAGGCGTGGCGCGAGAGGAAACGAGTACGCCATCGAGAACTGGAGTGTCTCTAAAACAGGAAAAGAGGGATCTGCCGACCGCAGGAGAGGCTGACAATGAGTCGGTAGTTCGTCATAGCCGGAGGCGGATTGAAGTGCTGCCAGAAGAAGGAGAGGAACGACTGGAGCGCGAGTCAGAAGCTCTACCTGGAAAGGTGCCAGCAGGTGCCGAAGGGGAGGATGCTGGACCACAAGAAGGAGGCCGCAGACCTGCACTGCGTAACTCTCTGGGTGATATTCTCGTTGAGGCAGATAGCCCCTTCGATGGTCGACCAACCCTTCAGATCCCGGGCAAACCATTTGTATACATCCGTTCGCCGAAATATGTCAAGACTACGAATCTGCTACGAGCTGTAGCCTGGGGACGGCTTCTCTTTGGAGCCACCGGCTTTGCTCTCCTTGATGGAGAGTTTCCAGAAGGCGGAAATGGGTACTACGTTGTACGACTAGAAAAACCAGTCAGTTCTGAAGACATCCGCACCCGACGAGATCAAGACTTCGTAGTCGAGGGCACCAAATTGCACCAGTTCGATCTGGATATTAGTTGGCTGAACACAGTTCTCAATGAAAGGAACGTTCCCTACCTATTGTGGTACATCGAGCTACAGGATGGTTTCGTACTGTACCAATCGTTAGCGCATTATAGATTGATTACAGCGAAGCTAGCAAATGATAAAAAGACTGCGGGGGTCTTGAATGCAGAGAAGATACGTGAGACCATCTTCAATCCTATTGACACGCTTCTTACCAGTCCTAGTGAGGACGATCAGGAACGAGCTGTCGATCTGATTGTGGAGTTAAATGCAGCGGCTTTTGCTCTGCTTCCCTGGGAGACAAAGGTCCGCTACCTGCGAGCGCTCATCGAGGCCTGGACCAATCGCCGGGAGGAAGAGGCTATATTTGAGATTATTAAGAGCGTTCGCTCAGCAAGCGAGCTTGAAGCCATCTTTGAGATGCTTCGCCAACAACACATTCTTGATCAACTCTTCAACGATCTTGATAGTAACGTCTACGATGTGTTGGAGTATATTGGTCGACACTATGGTCGTCAAATCAACTTTGATAGTAAGTACCTGATTGACATTTTGATCGGTGCTGGCGTTATACCTGCAGCAGGCCTATTGGACCCCGAGAACGAACTTGTCGGCATGGCTAATGGCTTTAAAACCTGGATTCTCAGCAACGTAGAGGGACTCTGGTTTATCATCTCTGAACCCGGCAAATTCTTGGATGCCCTGGCTTCGCTTTTCGAGTTTCTCAGTATTGTTGACCAGGCGCAAAGGGGCAACCTGTATGCAATCCAGTTCCTTATCGAGACGGTGCAATCAGTAGGGGAAAAGATCAAGTTTGCGATCATAGGAGCAAACTTTGCCCATGAGACCCGCCAGATTCTCACACGCTTACGCTACGCGCTCGTTTTCGAGGTTCTTTCCTGGTTCGTAGGCATCGGCGAAATCAAATCGGCGCTCGGTGCGGCCAATCTCTCTGAGCGTTTAGCAGGGTTGGCTCGTATTCTCCGGTTGCTAGGATTGGCAGGAAAGGCAGCAGAGATTCCTGAAGCGGCCAGCAAGATCGAGCGACTGGCGGCATTCGTAGCGCGAGCGCTACGCGAACTGAATACTGCAGAAGACGCAATTCGCTTGATTGGCCATCTCCCTGCGGAAGACGTAGCTGCGTTGGGACGGGTAGCAGAGACTGCGGAACTGGGGAAGGCGGCAGACCTCGCCCACCTGCGCCAATTGCTGCGAGGGCAGGAGGCACTCTTGCATGATCTGAATCGGAGCGTGGGCAATCTAGAAACTCTTGCCCGCGTCGAGTCGAAACTCGGACGGCAGATCAGCCAGGAAGGGGCAGAGGGGCTGCAGCGTCTTATGAGCCACGCCGACCTGAGCGCGGCGCAGGTACGTAAGCTAGTGGATGGTATAGCCGACCCGGACCAACTTGCTGATTTCTTGAGTACTCTGCGTCACATGGCGCCGGAACGCTTCACAGGAGCCAACCGCCTTGGCATGGACTTTTTAGAAAAACTCAGCAGTAGTCGTCGAACCATGCAATTCCTCCGTGAGGTGGATATTGAAACCCTTGGGCGCATCCATCTTGAGCAAAAGGGCGATATCCGGCAAGTGGAGCGATTCCTGGATAACCTGGAGACTCTGCGTACCGAGCAAGCTATGTCGGCATCTGAATACCGTCGCTTGCTAGATCGTTTACGCGATGGAGATCGAGCCGCTTATGAAAGCGTTGAGCTAGCACGATTCCCGGCAGCAGCGAGGGATGCCTTGGCGCAATTGCGAGCCGCGCTTTCAGGTGATCCCGATGCTTTAGCTGGTCTAGAGCGGCTTGTAGAGAAGGGCTACCACGATTTCTTTGATGATCTTACCCAATTTCCCCTCGAAAGCTCTCGTCAGCGCCTTCGTGTTATCAAGGATTTAACGGACCATGAATTTGACGGTCTCAAAGCGATCAAGGAACTCGAACGTGGCAAATTAATTGACTGGGAAGATTTCATAGACCTTAATCCTCAGGGTAGTCGTTTGGTGCTTGATGTGGTTGCAGATATCCATCCGTATACACAGAGCGGACTGGATAGAGTTTTGTTTGAGTTCCTTGCAAAGGGTGGTGGGAGAACGGTGAACGAGATTCAAGGTAGCTTGGGCGAATTACTGGCCGCTCGTGATGCACTACGCCGTTATATGGGCTATAACCGCATCTCCTTCCAGGTAGAACAACCGGGGCGAGTGTTTGACATCCTCCTGCAAGGAGGTGGTCCAGATATTCAGATCGAGGTAAAGACGAACCTACCGGGGGCTAGAGGCCGTGCCAAGGCCACATTTAAACAAGAAGAGGCGGAATGGGATATTATCCACCATGCCTCCGACGGTTATCAGCATCTGCACTATCTCTACCACCCTGAAGTGGGGCAAGGCGAACTCGACCGCGTTGCGCGGCTATTCGACAAATTGTTCGACGATCCACGCATACAAACCCGTCTCAAAGCGATGGGAATTAATGATGTGAATGCTGCACGAGAGGCATTTAAGCAGCAGGTAGAACATGGAGGGTTAATTGACTTCTTCAATCCACATTAATAGGTGAGGTGAAAGACTATGTCCCAGGTTGACCCACATGACAAGTTTATCCTTGTCGGCGCGGTACCGCTCTTCGCCGTCAATAGTATGACACTGAGCGAAACCTACAAGCTTCCAGAGATCGGCAAGGGAGACAAGAGCCAGTGGCTGGGCAAGGTAGAAGATACTGTCGCTATCGAGGGTGCGCTGATAGGACCAGATCGCTTCTTCTATAAAGCTGCTCTTGAGGCTCTTGCGGATCTATCGATGATACTCAGTGCGTTCGTGCCTATCCCTGGCCTGGGCGGTATTCCCCTGGTTTCTGGCCTCACGGTGCTCCCAGATATGCAGATTACCAGCCTCAGATTCACACAGACCAACCAGGAATTTGGTTCTATCAGCGTGAGCATAAGCATGAAGCATTGTCCAAAGGGTTTTGTGGCTGAATTGCTCAGTCAAGGGCTTAATCTGGCCTCGTCATTGGCTGGATCAACAGCAAATCTCGCGTCTGGCGTGCGTAGTGTAGCTGGATCACTAGGTTGAAAGCGATGACGATGATGATCATAACTATTCCAAACGATAGTGATTTTCAGCAACTGCCCATTCAACCAGAGGATGGCTTTCCGCAGGCATTCCAGCTGAGTTTCAATGGCAAGCTGTACCGCTTCACCTTCAGCATCAGCTTTCTCACTTTCGAACCGTTCAAGGTGTGGGAAGCAGGGAACAGTTCCAGCACTGGAATGTCCCCACGACGCTCACTGAGTGTGCCGTTGAGTGCTACTGGACCAAGAGCGCAGTTGCCCTGGGACTTCCAAAGTGAGTTAGAGCGCATGGTTTATGTTTTGCCACAGGAGAATCTCTATATGGTAATGAAGCTTGAACGGGATGACCTGCCTGAAGCACAGCGCCTCCAGGGTATTACGCGGCCTGTGCTTGGTATCCCGATTCGAGTCGGCGACCTCGTGTTCCTGTTTAAGAAAATGTACATCGCGCGGGGCAACCTGTTAGGCCCAGGTAACTTCGGTTCTGTGATCGTAGCAGGAGTGATGACCTATGGCGGATAATCGTTTCTTTCCCTGGTTCAAGCTAGAATTCGAGAAGAAGGAACAAGCAACAGACCTGGCTGCAATAGCGTCGAAGATTAAGTCAGTCGTGCCGATCGACCGGAACTTTTATGAGGCCGACGTGCGGGTGGAAATGCATTATGCGTTGCTAGCTAACACTTTTAATATCACTATTGCTGGATTGAGCCTCCCCCTCTATGACTCTATTGAGGCTAATAAGACCACAGTCAAAATATGGCTCGGCTACTACATGGGGAATCAGCAGACAGAGGTGTTCGAGGGTATCGTGCAGAAGAAAGAGATCAAGGCTGGTGACTGCTTCTATGAAACAACGTTAAGCGGCGTTGAGCGAGCCTGGTATCTACTGGACAATACGCCTGTTAAGGAAGGGGATAAGGATATCCCCTATGCCGACAACACGTTTATTAGCAAATTCCTGGATGGCATTGAAAAAAAGACGGGGATAAAGATAGATAAAGGGGGCACGCCTGATCCGCAACTGAAGATTTCTCGTCACTTGAGTTTTCAACGGCAATCAGCGCTTGACGCGCTTCAGGAACTGCATAATCGATTACATCAAATTGATGGCTACAGCCTCTTCGTGCGAGATGGGAAGATTCGCTATGCACTAGCTGCCTTTCCAAATAATAACACAGGTCAAGAAATCTTAGCACAATACACTTACGACAATTACCTTGTCGAAACAACCCCAATAAATGAGGATGAAGGGGGACGGCGTGGTCCTTTACTTACAGAAAAGAAGGACGATGCAGCAGTGGGCTACGACTTTGAAATGCTAGGAGACCCACGGCTACGACCTGGCGACACCGTGACGTTTCTGGTGAAAGTGGACAAGGTCGATACGCCCGTTACTTTGACCATCGAGTCGATTACTCACGACTTTTCCCGGGCGAGAGGGTATCGTTGCAAAGGTAGGGCATTGCGAAGGGAGAAATTCCTGAAGAATGTCTTCAGGGCAATGGCACCTAGCGCTGAAAAAGCCGCTGCAGAGATCAACAACATGGTGGCGCGTAATCAGGAGCGTTACCCGGCGGTACATGTCGCTGATATCAGCGAATACACAGCAGGGGATCACGTTGCCAACGCTAAGCTAGGCTTGCAGTTTGAGCCGACTATGGGGTCACCAAGTATTGAAGTGCATCTAGGGGCAGAAGGTTTTACGCTCCAGCATCGGCCGATGGTATCGCCTTTTGCCTGGAACAACTGTGGACTGGTCGTGCCCGTCTACAAGGGAATGCGCGCCGTGGCCGTGCATAATCGCTACCTTCGTGAAGATGCATTGCTTAGTGGCTTCATCTGGACAGAGGAGATGAAGCCGCCGCCCAACCAGGTTGGAGACTACTGGCTATGCCTGCCGTTGAATGTCCCTTCGGACCGTGCGCCCAATACTAGCGATAAGGCGGCAAATGACCTGACCACTGGCGACGGCAAGCGTGTCATTCAACTGAAAGGGCTACGTATCACCATCGGTGAGGGGTTGTTGGAAAGTCTGGGCAAGCGCCCAGACAATGTAGGTAGTGATAACGAACTGCAAATTGAAATCAACCAACAAACCAAGATCACGATGAAGGACGGCGAAATCAAGTTGGAAGCAGGAGGACGTACAGTGGATATCACTAATGGCAAGGTGAGTATAACATGAGGAGAGAGCTGCGATGGCTAAAGTTGTCGTGAGTACCGGGCAGGTGAGTTGTCCTCATCAAGGTGTTGCAACACTCACGCCATTGCCCGCTAAATCTACGCTGGTAGTTGATGATTCTCCTGTGCTCACAACTAGTAGCACCGGGGCGATTGCTTTCCCTCAATGCACGAATAAACTGCCAAATGGAACGCCTGATCCTTGTACGCAAATCGCGAGTTGGACGGGGGCAAGTACCTTCTTAGAGGTGGGAGGAGAGCCAGTTATACTGCATAATTCGATACCTATGACCAATAAGCTACCGTTTAAAGGTTCCGTTCAATCTGCAGGTCAAGAAAAGCTGGAAGTCAGCGGATAGGAGATATCGATGCCAACAAACCTGATGACACTATCCGGTCTAGACCCTTATGGTAGAAGCCTGCTGCTTCAAAATGGAGATATCAGCTTCCAGTTCAATGCTGATGGACTGCAGGAACTGCAGATGATTGCTGGCATTGAGAATTTAGCCCAGGGATTGACGATCACCGTCGAGACGCCACTGGGCACTGATATCTTCAACCAGCTTTTCGGCTTCGACCTGTATAACATTCTGCGAGGCGGCTACAACCTTGCTATGACCAAGCAACTGATCCGGCTGCATGTAGTGAAGACCATCAGCGGCGACGACCGGGTGCTGCGCATCGAGGAATTGGCATTCGATGACGAGCCTCGATTCACTGAGTTAAATCCTGGCGCTGATCTGGCGGAGGCGAAGCGCTTGCATAAAGTTACACGTCAATGGAAGCTTGATGCGGTGATCCAACCAATTACAGGTGAACCGACCGTTATTCCCGTCGAAGTAACCGGCGTGTGAGGAGAGGAGCGAACTATGGTAAACGGCCAAGTATCACAAGAGTACGGCGTCACATCAGCAGGCTTCGTCACCAAGCCGCTGGCTACCATCCTGGATGAGTCCTTTGCGCGGGCTCAGCAGGTGTTTGGGGCCGATGTCGACTTGCGCTCCTCCAGCCCGTTACGTAAGATCCTGGAGCTGTGTGCAGCTGAGGATGCTCTTCTCTGGATGCGGTTGGAGAATCAGTATTACGCCAACTTCATTCCTACTGCCGATGGTCGCCAGCTTGACAACTTGGGTTATGATCTTGGGCTGGCACGCGCCCACCTGTTTGCCAGTGGTGCGGCAACATTCAAGCTGACCGATGCTGCTGCTAAGAACTGCGCCTATGTTCTTCCACCAGGCACGCTGGTAGAGACGGCACCACCTGCAGTGGGTGTTCCTCCACAGCGTTTTCGCCTGTTCTCCAGGCTCACGTTGGTGAAGCACGATCCTCTCGACGGCTCTGAACAGGCTGTGGCAACAGTCCAGGCTATGCTACGCGGCCCAGCGGGGAACATTGCTGCACAACAGCTCACACAGCTCAACCCAACGTTCGCGGCACGCTATCTGAGCTTTGATCCTCACTTCATTACGGTCAGCAACGCAGCTCCCTTTAGTGGTGGCGAACTCTACGAAGATGACAGCGCCTACCGGCGCAAGCTCTTCGCATTGCCACGCACACTCTGGACTGCGGATGCAGTGCGTGCAGTCGTATTAGCCCTGGACGGAGTACGCGACGCGCTGGTCTATGATCCTTTTGGGGGGTTGGACACTGCTGCTCCAGCTTTTGGCAAGTTCTGTTTCCGCGATGCCAATTTCCAACTGCCGCGTGAGTTGTGTAATCCTTATTACTTTACCATCACCGTAGCACCGAATCCCGGTGTGCTCTGGGAAGGAGACAGCGATATTGCAGGGTTGCGCGAGCAGATTCTCGAGGCCCTGCAACCTATACGACCGATCTCTATCTTCCCAACACTCGCTCTTGCCGATATCGTGGAAGTGGCCTTGCATGTCAGGTTAACGCTCTTCCCAGGAACCGACTCCGGCAGTGTACTGGCTGCGGTACGCTCAGCTCTCACCACCTACATCAGCTCGCTGCGTTTAGGTGATGCAGTGCTCTACTCGCAGGTGTTGCGCATCTTCATCGAGACTCCCGGAGTGAAGGATGTACAGGACTTGCGCCTACGTCGTTGTCCTCCACGCTTCGGAGAGATTTCCTGCGGTCCCCCGGCTGTCTTCGGCAACGACGCGGACATCGCTCATCTGGAGGAACCGTGTGGTGGCAATCTCACCTTAGCCCCACGTGAAGTCGCCGTCTTTGCCGTCGATTCGCCGCTCCTGGATGTGGAGGTGACCACCATATGAGCACTGTCACGCCTGTCGTCACCGACCCATTTGCCTCAGCACTGCGCAATGTCACGGCACCCTACACTCAAGGGGCCGCGATCCAGGCGTTATCACTGGCTCCTGCTGTTGCTGGTCAGTCCACAGTACAAAGCTACAGCTTTGATGTGTTCCAGGCACGCTACGGGGTGCAGAGAGCTGATATTGTGGTCTCCTACATCCTGACGCTGCTTGCTGATCTGGATGGTGGCCCGGTGACGATAGAGATAGACTACCAGAGCGACAAGGGTACTGGCACGACACACGTGCTGGTACCAGCAGGCACACTACGGGGGGCTTCTTTTGCAGTGCCATTGCCTCGTGATGCTGGTCTCATCTTCCTCGACGAGTTGCGCGAACGACCTCTCCCCGCGCCTGGCCAGCCTGCTGGCCCCGACAAATGGGCGCTCACAGCCTTGCTTGGTAACGTAGCCCGACTCCTCTGGATGCTCATGCAAGAGCGTCAGACGCTTGCCGCTACAGCCAACGACGTGGGAGCGCAGCATCACTTGCTCACTGCTCGTGGTCTCAGTCTGGATCATATTGGCGATGCGCTGGGGGTGCCCCGTTTGCTCCCCGCTCCGTATCGTCTCGACCTGGATACTGGAACCCTGGCGCTGTATCACCTGGATGATGCTATCGCCCCGGTAATCGATGCGACACA
>Ga0137371_10000834_pt1 | contig 23636 bp, 19 predicted proteins | sample SagtaG_7_FD_104919 | JGI IMG/M metagenome (GOLD analysis project Ga0137371, IMG submission 104919) | Vadose zone soil microbial communities from Sagehorn Ranch, Mendocino, California, USA - Sage1_R_40_16 metaG | ecosystem: Environmental > Terrestrial > Soil > Vadose zone | place: USA...
CCTGGGAGACGTTTTGCCGGGCTCTCGCCATTCCACCCTACCTCTTCCCGATGCCGAGCGTGATCGCGAAGACATTGGTCGCCGACGCGCCGGCGCTCCTGCATGCGCTCTGGGTTACGCTACGTGTCACGCTGATCGCGCTGGCGCTTGCCTTCACCATCGGGGCGACGATCGCCTTCCTGTTCGTGCAGAGCCCGATCATCGAGCGCAGCTTCTTTCCCTACGCCATCATTCTTCAGGTAACGCCGATCGTCGCGATCGCGCCGCTCATTATCATTCTGGTGAAGAACACCCAAGGCGCGCTGATCATCTGTGCCACGATCATCGCGATCTTTCCCATCATCTCGAATACCACTGTCGGCCTGCGCAGCGTGGACCAGGGGCACCGCGACCTGTTCGCCATCAACCGTGCGTCGCGCCTGCAGAGCCTTTTCCACCTGCGCATCCCGAGCGCGCTGCCGTATTTTTTCGCGGGCTTGCGCATTTCGAGCGGACTTGCGCTGATTGGGGCGGTGGTGGCGGAGTTCGTCGCCGGCACCGGGGGCCGCAATGCCGGGCTTGCCTATGAAATCCTGCTGTCGGGCTACCAGCTCGAAATTCCGCGCATGTTCGCGGCGCTGTTCCTGATCACCGCGGCAGGCATCGCCTTATTCCTGGTGATGGTAGGCCTGTCGAAGCTCGCGCTCGGGGAGTGGCACGACAGCGTCGTCGAGAGGGAAGCCTGAACCCGACAAAGCGACTCGCTCGGAGGAAACACGATGCTGACGACGAAGCAGAAAGTCTTGCGGCGGTTCTGGTACGCGGTCATTTCGCTCGACGACCTCAAGGAAGGTCCGAAGCCTTTTCGTCTGCTCGGCGAGGACATCGTGCTGTTTCTCGGCGCGGACGGTAAGCCCGCGGCGTTGAAGGACCGCTGCTGCCATCGCACTGCCAAACTGTCCAAGGGCTGGTGCCGGGACGGCCTGATCGTCTGCGGCTATCACGGCTGGACCTACGATCACGCCGGCAAGCTCGTCCACGTGCCGCAGTTCCCGGGGCAGCAGCAAGTTCCCAATCTTTCCACCCCGGCCTATCATTGCCAAGCGCGCTACGGCTACGCCTGGGTCGCGCTCGACGATCCGCTGACGCCGATTCTCGATGCCAGCGAGGAGGACGACCCCGCCTATCGCCGCATCCCGCAGTTCTACGAAGTCTGGAACACCTCGGCGTTGCGCCTGATGGAGAACTCCTTCGACAACGCCCACTTCGCATTCGTCCATAAGGGCACCTTCGGACAACTCGATCAGCCGCTGCCGGAGAAATACGAGATCAAGGAGACGGATTACGGCTTCGAAGCGGAGACCCTCATCACGGTCGCCAATCCGCCGGTGCAATACCGCATCTCGGGTACGACCGAGCCGACCACCAAGCGCCATATGCGCAACCGGTGGTACATGCCGTTCTGCCGCAAGCTCGACATCGAATATCCGTCCGGGCTGCGCCACGTCATCTTCAACTCGGCGACGCCGATCGACGACGGCAGCATCCAGGTCGTGCAATGGCTCTATCGCAACGACACCGAGGCGGACTGTCCGGCGCAGGAGTTGATCGACTGGGACTTCAAGATCACGCGCGAGGACAAGGACATCATCGAGTCCACCGATCCCGACACGCCGATCGACCCCGCGCGTCGGGTCGAGGCCCACATGGTGTCTGATGGCCCGGGCGTGATCATGCGCCGCCGGCTGATGAAGCTTTTGCACGAACACGGCGAGTCCGAGGTCTTTGCGCCACGCAATGCCGGCACTCGGGTCGCCGCGATCGCTGCGGAATAGGAGAGGCGCCATGCCGCAGGCCGCCTCGCTCGCCACTGACCAGCCAGCCAACCGCTATCCGATCGACGAATTTCTCGCCGACATCGCCGGCATCGAGGCGACGACCGATATCGCCGACCTCAAGCGCAACTCGCGCGACTACTACTGGTACAGTCCGATTCTCGCCGACCTACTGAAGAACAAGGCTGCCGACGTCGTGGTTACGCCCCGCGACGAGGGCGACGTGGTTCGCGTCGCCGCCGCCTGCGCCAAGCACCGCATTCCGCTGACGGTCCGCGGCGGCGCGACCGGCAATTACGGGCAATGCGTACCGCTCGAGGGCGGTGTCGTTCTCGCTACCGCGTTGCTCAACAAGATCGAATGGCAGAGACCCGGCAAGGTGCGCGTCCAGGCCGGCGCCAAGCTCTCCGACATCGACGCCGCCACCCGCCCCAGCGGCTTCGAACTGCGCATGCATCCCTCGACCAAGCGTTCCGCGGCCATCGGCGGACTGGTGGCCGGAGGCACTGGCGGCGCCGGCAGCGTCACCTACGGCGGCATGCGCGAGCCGGGCAACATCCTGGCGGCGCGGATCGTGACGCTGGAGCGCACCCCGCGCATCATCGAGCTGCGGGGCGACGCCGCGCAGAAGATCAGCCGGGCCTACGGCACGACCGGGATCATTACTGTGCTCGAAATGCCGCTCGCGCCCGCGCTGCCCTGGGTCGATGTGATCGTTGCCTTCGATGACTTCATCGAGGCCGTCCGCTTCGGTCACACGATCGCAATGGCGGACGGCATCGTGAAGAAGCTCATTTCGCCGATACAGTGGCCGCTGCCGCAGCATTTCACGGCCTATCGCTCCCATTGCCCTGACGGCAAGAGCTTGGTGCTTGGCATGATCGGCGAGATGTCGATTGAAAGCTTCGAGACGCTGCTCGCGCCTTTCAAGGGCACGATCACCTACAAGGCTCCGAGCAACGACTCGCCCGGCACGGTGCCGCTCTACGAGCACACCTGGAATCACACCACGCTGCAGGTGCTCAAGACCGATCGCGGCGTGACCTATCTGCAGTGCCTCTATCCGCACGACCGCATCGCCGATGCGGTTGCGCAAGTGGGAGCGAAGTTCGGCGACGAGGTAATGCAGCATCTCGAGTTCATCCGGCTGAACGGCCTGATGACGGCGAGCGGCATCCCGGTGATCTGCTATCGCTCGCCGGAGCGGCTGTATGAAATCATGGCGGGCTATGAAGCCTGCGGCATCATGATCGCCAATCCGCATGTCGTCACGCTCGAGGACGGCAGCCGCTACAAGCGCGTCGATGCCGATCAATTGGGGTTCAAGCACGAGGTGGATCCGATGGGGCTGCTCAACCCGGGCAAAATGCGCAGCTTCGTGCCGCACGCGGAATGAGTGATGAGGTGACGGTAGCAGTCCCGCTCAAGGCCGTACCGGAGGCGGCGCCGATCGAGGGCGCGGCCGCGCGGCCGCTGCTCCGCCTCAGCGGCATTTCGAAGACGTTTGCCGACGGCACGACCGCCTTGGCCGACGTCGATCTCGACATCCGGCCGGGCGAGTTCGTCAGCCTGCTGGGTCCCTCGGGCTGCGGAAAATTGACGCTGCTCAAATTGATCGCCGGGCTCGCAGCGCCATCGACCGGAACGATCGATTGGCCACAATCGACCTACGACGCGAACGGGACGCCGGAACAATCGCTCGGCTTCGTATTCCAGGAACCGACGCTGCTTCCTTGGCGCACCGTTGCCGGCAACGTCCATCTGCCGTTGATGCTCGCCGGCATGAGCAAGCGCGAGGCGCGCGGACGCGTCGAAGACGCGCTGGCCCAAGTCGGCTTAGCGGCATTCGCCGACGTGCATCCGCATCAGCTGTCCGGCGGCATGAAGATGCGCGTGTCAATCGCGCGCGCGCTGGTGACCAAGCCAAAGATCCTGCTGATGGACGAGCCCTTTGCCGCACTCGACGAAATCACGCGCACGAAGCTGAACAACGATCTGCTCGAACTGTTTGCGCGCCAGGACTTGACCGTCATCTTCGTCACGCACAGTGTCTACGAGTCGGTCTATCTGTCCAGCCGGATCGTGGTGATGAGCTCGCGGCCGGGACGGGTGACGGCCGAAATCTCGATCGAGGTGAACTATCCGCGTGCCGAGGAATTCCGCACGTCGCCGTTCTACAACGAGCGGTGTCGGCTGGCATCGGCTGCGCTGCGCCGCGCGATGTCTGACGACGACTCAATCTAAGCGGCGCCCTTATGCTGAGCCTGGCTGAGGCCGGCCCAGACGGTGAGTACATATATTGGGATCATCAACGTCGAATATGTTGGCGCTTCAAGATTTAAAGACATTTGAACCGCGATTAACCTAAATATCGTAACGACTCTGACATTCACGCATTGTTAGCTTGGGAAAGAGCAAAATCCACCTATGTCGATGAGCACATATTATCGCGCGCAAGCGCAAAGGTGTCTGGCCTTGTCTCGGGCATGCTCAGATCGCAAGCACGAAGCACAGCTGACATTCATGGCCAATCGCTACTTTGAGCGGGCAGGAGAGCTGGAGCAGGGGTTGCGCTTTCAATCGACTGCGGCTTCCCAGTCCTCACCCACCCTCCACGGCACAACCGCGGTCACAGGACAATAGGGTACCGGAGCGAACCGGTCTCTGCTCGGTTTGAAACCGAGTCCCAAGCGGCACCGAGACGCTCGCTCGAATTTCGCCCGCAGAAGCCAAGAATGTCAAAATTTGCATCTCGGGGACCGCGCACGGCAGCGCTCGCCGTCGGGACCGTATCGATCAAGCAGCAACCCCTCGTGGCCATGCGACTCGAGCTACAGCGGCTGCGGTCGGGTGGTGGTGCCTAGGCGCAAGCCCCGGCGGATTGGACGTCAGTCTACTCGACTGCTGCCGTAGGATTGCGGTGACACGGTTCGCGTATTCAATTGTTGCATCGGCGCGCCATTTTGACGATACTTTGCGGCCACTCAAACGAAACTGACGCGCAGTCGTAATGGCGAAAAGCAGCCATCAGAAAGGCCAGATCAAAATCGAAAATTAGTGCACACCGAAATTATCGCGGGAGAGATCGGTCTTCCGACGCCGAAGGAGCAACCGCCCCGGAAACTCTCAGGCAAAAGGACCGCGATGATTGACGTCTCTGGAAAGAGGCGCGCGTTGCGCCCGCCGACGGGATAACGTTCTCAGGCAAACACACAGAGGGGGCACCGACACAGCGGCACAATCGCCGCCATGAGGTGCTCCAATGTGGCGCGATTCTTCTCTCATACGTTTTCGACTAGCGCCTTCCGCCAACCAGCGGAGGCGCGCATGAGCGAAGCGCGTCAAAAGGCGCCATTGCTACGCACGCCGCTCCATAAATTTCATCTCGAACGTGGCGCGCGGCTCGTTGCTTTCGCCGGCTATGAAATGCCGGTGCAGTACCCCACCGGTATCCTAACCGAACATCTGCATACCCGTGCGGCCGCCGGGCTGTTCGACATTTCGCATATGGGGCAGATCGCCATGCGCGCGATGTCGGGGCGCCTGGAAGATGCCGCTCGCGCATTGGAAACGCTGGTCCCGATTGACGTCATCGGTATTGACGAGGGGCGGCAGCGCTACGCGCTGTTCACGAACGCGGCGGGCGGAGTTCTGGACGACCTGATGGTCGCGAACCGCGGCGATCATCTGCTGCTCATCGTCAATGCCGCCTGCAAGGCCGCCGATTTGGCGCACCTACGTCAACATCTTGGACAAACCTGTAAGATCGATCCTCTGCCGGATCGCGCGCTGATTGCATTGCAGGGTCCGCTGGCGGAAGCGGTGCTGGCGCGCCTCGCGCCCACGATTACCGCAATGCGTTTCATGGACGTGCGCACGGTGCCGATCCTGGGCGCGGACTGCGAGGTTTCGCGATCTGGCTATACCGGCGAGGACGGATTCGAGATCAGCATCGCAGCCGATCGCGTTGAGGCATTGGCGCGTGCACTATGCGAGGACAATTCGGTGATGCCGATCGGCCTTGGCGCGCGCGACAGTTTGCGGCTGGAAGCCGGGCTATGTCTCTACGGTTCCGATCTCGATCCAACAACAACGCCGGTGATGGCCTCGCTTGAATGGGCGATTGCGAAAGGTCGCCGCCTCGGTGGATCGCGCGCGGGCGGATTTCCCGGCGCAGACGTCATTCTGCGGCAATTGGCGGACGGCGCGCCATGCCGCCGTGTCGGACTGAAGGTCGAGGATCGCGTGCCGGTGCGCGGCGGCGCGAAACTCTACGCGGACGAGATTTCGGCAAACACGATCGGCACCGTCACGTCCGGCGGCTTTGGGCCGAGCGTGCAGGCGCCGATTGCAATGGGTTACGTCGACAAAACCTCTGCAACGACCGGTAAACGGATTTTCGGCGAGGTACGCGGAAAGCGCATTGCGCTGCGAGTCTGCGATCTGCCTTTCGTCCCGCATCGCTACAAACGCGACTGAAATTGAACCGCGGAGATCAAGCGCGATGTTGAGATTCACGGAAGACCACGAATGGCTGCGTATCGAAGGCGATATCGCCACTGTTGGAATCACGGACCACGCGCAGGAACAGCTCGGCGATCTTGTCTTCGTTGAATTACCAGCGCCTGGAGCGAGACCTGAAAAGGGAGCAGCGACGGCGGTCGTCGAATCCGTCAAGGCCGCCTCCGACGTTTACGCGCCGGTGAGCGGCGAAGTCATCGAGATCAATCAAGCTATCGTCGATGAGCCGGCGTTGGTCAATCGCGATCCAATGGGTAAGGGCTGGTTCTTCAAGATCAAGATTTCCGATCCGTCCCAGCTCGAGCGCCTGCTCGATGAGAAGGCGTATCAGGCGATCATTGCTTGAACGCTCCGCTGCGATCACGCTCAAGCTGCTAGGACTCGAAAAAAGGTGAAGACGATGTTTGCCAGAACCTCCGCCGATTTTGATTCGAGCGATTTTTCGCGTCGGCACATCGGGCCGTCACCCGAGGACGTGAGCGAAATGCTCTCGACTATCGGAGTATCCGATATTGGCGAGCTGATTTCACAGACGGTGCCCGAGGCGATCCGACAAGCCGCCCCGCTCGCGCTCCCGGCAGGAATTTCGGAAACCGAGGCGCTGCAGAAGCTCCGTATCATCGCCGATAAGAACAAGATTTTCACGTCGCTGATCGGTCAAGGGTACTACGGAACGATCCTGCCGCCGGTGATCCAGCGCAACGTTCTTGAGAATCCAGCCTGGTACACGGCCTACACACCTTACCAGCCCGAAATCAGCCAGGGACGGCTCGAAGCTCTGTTGAATTTCCAGACCATGATCTCCGAACTCTGCATGCTCGACATCGCGAATGCCTCGCTGCTCGATGAGGCGACCGCCGCGGCGGAAGCCATGGCAATGGCGCGCCGCGTGGTTAAATCGCACGCGAACGCGTTTTTCGTCGATGCCGAGTGTCACCCGCAAACGATTGCGGTGGTGCGCACGCGCGCCGAACCGCTGGGTTGGGCCGTCAAGGTCGGCGATCCGATGCAGGACCTCGAACCGGCCGCGGTGTTCGGCGCTCTGCTGCAATATCCTGGAACCTCAGGCGAAGTCCGAGATTTTCGCGCAGTCATTTCAGCGTTGCACGCGGCCGGCGCGCTCGCTGTCATGGCGACCGATCCGCTTGCGCTGATTCTGCTCGCTCCGCCCGGGGAATCGGGAGCGGACATCGCGATCGGATCCACCCAGCGTTTCGGCATGCCGATGGGCTATGGCGGTCCGCACGCCGCCTTTATCGCAACCAAGGATGCCTATAAGCGCGCGCTTCCGGGCCGCATCGTGGGCGTTTCGGTCGATTCCCGCGGCCAGCCGGCTTACCGGCTCGCGCTGCAAACGCGCGAGCAGCACATCCGCCGCGAGAAGGCGACCTCGAATATCTGCACCGCGCAAGTCCTCCCGGCGGTGATCGCGGCGATGTATGCGGTCTATCACGGCCCGGACGGGCTCAGACGCATTGCCCACAAGATCCATCGCACCACCGGGACGTTGGCCAAGGGACTGGCGGCGCTCGGCTGGCATGTGCAGCAAACTGCCTTCTTCGACACCGTCACAGTCGAGGTGGGCGTGCATCAATCCGAAATTCTCAAAAACGCCGCATCGAACGCGATCAACCTCCGCAAAATCGGCGCCGGCGCGCAGGCCCGCATCGGCATCAGTTGCGATGAAACCACCACGCCGACCGTGGTCGAGGCAGTATGGCGTGCATTCGGATCTCAAGCTCAAGCCTTGGCTGCCGCACCGTCGTTCGAAAAGTTGAGTGCGCAAACGCACAACACGATCCCCGCGCAACTCGCCCGTCGCAGCGACTTCCTGACTCACCCGGTCTTCCATCTCTATCGCTCGGAAACGGAAATGCTGCGCTATATGCGGCGGCTTTCCGATCGCGACCTCGCCCTCGACCGCAGCATGATTCCGCTTGGCTCCTGCACGATGAAGCTTAACGCCACCGCTGAAATGATTCCCATTACCTGGCCGGAATTCGCCAACATCCATCCCTTCGTGCCGGCGGACCAAGCCCAGGGCTATGCCGAGCTGATCGCGGATCTTTCCGCGAAGCTTTGCGAGATCACCGGCTATGATGCGATCTCGGTGCAACCAAATTCCGGCGCCCAGGGCGAATATGCCGGCTTGCTGGTCATTCGCGCCTATCACATCAGGCGCGGCGAGCCGCAGCGTACCGTCTGCCTGATCCCGTCATCGGCCCACGGCACCAATCCGGCCTCCGCGCAAATGGCTGGAATGAACGTCGTTGTCGTCAATTGTGACGGTGACGGCAATGTCGACCTCGCCGATTTGCGCAAGAAGGCGGAGCAATATTCCAGCCATCTCGCCGCAGTCATGGTCACTTATCCCTCCACGCATGGGGTTTTCGAATCCGCGATTCGCGAGATTTGCAGCGTCGTTCATGCCCACGGCGGACAGGTCTATCTCGACGGCGCCAACCTCAACGCGCAAGTCGGCCTTGCACAGCCGGGCGCATATGGCGCCGACATTGGGCATCTCAATCTCCACAAAACCTTTTGCATCCCGCATGGCGGGGGCGGCCCTGGCATGGGCCCGATCGGCGTGAAAAAGCATCTTATTCCGTTCCTGCCCGGTCATTCGGAATGGCCGAGCGAACGCACCCAAGTAGGGGCCATCAGCGCCGCGCCGTTTAGCTCGGCTTCCATCTTGCCAATTTCGTGGGCCTACATCGTCATGATGGGCGGCAATGGCCTACTCGCTGCAACGCAAGCTGCCATCTTGAACGCCAACTATGTTGCTAGGCGGCTCGAGGGCCACTATGCGCTGCTTTACAAGGGGCCGCATGGCCGCGTCGCTCATGAATGCATCATCGATACGCGGCCGTTCAAGGACACCGCTGCAGTCTCAGTCGAAGACATCGCAAAGCGGCTCATCGACTACGGATTCCATGCGCCGACCATGAGCTTCCCGGTAGCCGGCACGTTGATGATCGAGCCTACGGAGTCCGAATCGAAGGCGGAACTCGATCGTTTCTGCGACGCCATGATTTCAATTCGATCGGAGATTGCTGCGGTCGAGAAAAAGGCAATGGATCGCGAAAATAATGTCCTCAAGAATGCGCCTCACACAGTTTTCGATCTCGCCGATGAAAACTGGAATCGCCCTTATGCGCGTACGGAGGCATGCTTTCCGGTTCAAAGTTTATGGCGCGACAAATACTGGTGCCCCGTCAACCGGGTGGACAACATCTACGGCGACCGGCATCTCGTCTGCTCGTGCCCACCGATGGAAAGTTACCAGTCGGCAGCGGAATGATGTGAGCCGCCACCCGAGAAGAAACACCTGCGACGCCCAGGGTCGGACTCTGATCGTCGTTATCATGCCCCTGCTGCCGCAGCAGAAAGTCTGACACTTCAGCCCAAGCTTTGATCCACGCAGTCTTCGTATGTCGGCATGCGAGAAATAAATCCACCTGACAGTAGGCTTTCACCAAGCCGCGTGAATCCCTGCCTCGACATATCAGGAGCGCGAGCCCAAATGCCCGCTTGGCCATAACGCCGCAGCGAACTCACCAGAATGTTGCGCGCGATGTCGGGGAAGAAAGGCGCGGTGATTTCGGCCAGTTCTTCCGCATCGTGTTGGGTGAGCCAGCCCTGCACGCGCCGAATAGCGCGCGTCATGCCCGTAAACGCATCGCGGTGGCGCTCAATTCCGCTCTTCGTGGCGATGAACGTCGTATAGACTGTTGGCCCTCGCGTACTGGCGGCATAGAGGATGTGGCCCGCGCCCAACTGTAAGGCCATTGATGCGTAGGGTTCGAAGAGCTGCACCACATCGAGTTGCCCGTTACACAACGCTTCGAAGTTACTGGCCATCGATCGATCAGGCGCCCGATCGAGCCGAGACGGATCGATACCTTGCTCGCGCAGGTCGTGCTGAAGGCACATCCAAGGCGTGGATACTTCGGAAACCGTCGCAAATCTCAGTGACGCCAAGTCCAGGAGCTGAAACTCTGGACGATGATGCCTGCCGAGCAGATAGAACGGGTCGCGTGCGACGACTTCGCAAAAGCAGGCGAGCGGCGAGCTTGGCTGTAGGTCATGGGCTTTCATGACCCGCATCGGCCCACCCCACGTGATGTCAATCGTGTCATTGAGGAGAGCCGATACGCCGTCACCCGGAATGGACGAGTTGACCAATTCGACCGCAATACCTTCTCTGGCATAAAATCCGAGCGACTGGGCGGCGTAGAACGGCGCGTAAAACACGGCGCGGAAGTTTTCAGCGAGCCTGATTGGCATGACGAGGATCGATCAACGCTTGCAGATAGTTCGGTTGTGGCGATCGGGAGTTGTCGGTCACTCAATCCATCGAGACTCCGCTGGCCTTGATCGGCCCGGCCCATTTTTCAATTTCGGTCTCGACGAATTTTTGCAGATATTCAGGCGAGCTGCGCTCGTGCACGACGAGATCAGCGCCGATCTCCTGCATCCGCGTCTTCACCGCGGGGGTGTTGATGGTCACGAGCGTGGCAGCATGAAGCTTGTCGACAATCGCTGCGGATGTACCCTTGGGGAAGAAGGAGGCAAACCAGTTCGAGGCGTCGAAATTGGTCAACCCTTGCTCGTGCGCGGACGGCTGGGCAGGCAGGCCCGGCGAGCGATCGCGCGTGAGGATCGCGATCGCCTTGACCATCTTGCTCTGAATCTGGGGAATCGCGATCGGCGTGTCGGGGCATTGGTAATCGATCCGGCCGGCGATCAAATCCTGCATCGCCGGGGCGGCACCGCGATAGGGAACGTGTGTGACATTGATCCCGACGGCCGCATTCAACAGCACACAAGCAAGGTGGCTTGCGGAACCCGCTCCGCCCGAACCGTACTGCATGCTTGCTTGGTGTGCCTTCGCATAGGCGATGAATTCCTGCAGATTGTTGGCCGGCAAATCCTTGCGCGCGAGCAGGACCAGCGGCGTCTGCGCGATCAGCATGACGGGTGCGAAATCAGTCGCGGCATTGTAGAGCGGAGTTTTATAGAAGGTCTGGTTGGCGGCATGGGTGCCGACATTGCCCAACACGAACTGATAGCCGTCGGGCGCAGCCTTCGCCACCCGGGAGCTGCCGGTCATGCCGCCGGAGCCGCCGACGTTTTCGATAATGACCTGCTGGCCCAAAAGCTCGGAAAGGCCGGGGGCGAGGATGCGTCCGACCGTGTCTGCCGGACCGCCGGCGGCGAACGGAACGACCATGGTCACCGCTCGGGTCGGCCAGTCCTGCGCTAGCGCCGGCCCGATGCATTCGAGGCTGGCGACAAGTGCAACAGCCACGAATCGGGGTAGGCGTCCCATTCAATCCTCCGACCCAAAATGGATGAACAGAATAGCAGTTGCTCGGACGTTGGATAGTCCGCAGCGCAATTCGGTGATCCATCGAAAAATGGATATGTGCCACGCCCGCGTGCCCCAGCCCGCCCAGCGGCTCGCAAGCGCATCGGCTTCCCGGTAAATTCAAACGCGATGTCAACTTACGCCCGCATTCCGGATTGGCCGACGCTCGACGCAACTGCGCGTCGCAAAATGAGCTTGACTGCGGCGGAGCGCGCGCGACGGCTCGAACCACGCCTCAACGCGTTTGTGACCATCGAGGATCGCCTTCCATCCGTCGACGGCAACCTCGGCGGGCTCCCCTATGCCGCCAAAGATATATTTCGAACGGCGTCGCATCGGCCCACCGGAGGGCTTGCGACCCCGACGGACATCGCCATCGATGGCGACACCGACCTGTTGGCGCAGCTCGATCGCTCCGGCGCGCGGCGCGTCGGATTCACTGCCCTGACCGAACTTGCCTATGAGCCGTCGGGTTACAACCATGCGCGCGGTCGCGTGCGCAACCCGTGGAATCCCGACTTCGTGGCTGGCGGATCTTCGTCGGGCTCGGCGGCAGCCGTTGCGAGCGGCAGCGTCGTCGTCGCGCTCGGCTCGGACACGGCCGGGTCGCTGCGCATTCCCGCCCATTGCTGCGGCGTAACCGCCTGGAAGCCCACCCATGGCATCGTTTCCTGCACCGGCGCGATGCCGCTCGCGCCGAGCCTCGACACCATCGGCTTGCTCGCGCGCAGCGCTTCCGACATGCCGGAGGCCGTCCATATCCTGATCGGAGACGATCGGCCGCCCGCCGGATCGATCGAGCGCGTCGCTGCGATTGCCGATTGTTTTGATGCGGCCGACCTGCCCGTTCGCCGCGCGTGCCTTCAAGGTGTTGATTCTATCGAGGCGAGCGGCGCGCGACTCGAACGCCGCACATCGCTTGCCGAGATCGAGGCGATCGGCGCCCATGCCCTCGTCGTTTTGCAAGCACAAGCAGCGCGCGTTCATCGCGCGCGCATCGAGGACCCCAATATTTCCGCGCTCCTGCGCAAGCGCCTGGCGAAAGGGCTTGCCGTTGACGATGCGACGCTTGCCGCAAGTCTTTCAGCGCGCGAGACCCTCGCACGCGAGTTCATGGCACGCGTGTTCGGCGCGACCGACGCCATCGTCCTTCCAGTCATGGCAATCCGCGTACCGCGCGCCGTCGAGACCGATCCGGCTTCGGACAAATTCTCACCTTCCACGCTCTACGCGCTGAGCCGCTTCACGCGGTTCGTGAACATGCTGGGCTTTCCGGCCGTCGCGATTCCAGTGGGCTTCGATGACCAAGGACTTCCGGTTGGGCTTCAGATCGTGGGTCGACCGCAGAGCGATCGGGCATTGCTCGCGCTTGCGCAAGCCGTTCAGGATAGGAGCGATTGGCACGCACGCGTCCCAGCTGCGATCGCTGACGACGTGACCGACGTGACGGAGCTTTGAGCAAAGGGGGCATCGATGCCGCATCTGACCACCGACGACAACGTGAAGCTCTACTATGAGGACAGCGGATCAGGCATGCCGATCGTCTTCGTGCATGAATTCGCCGGCGACTATCGCTCGTGGGAATCGCAGGTTCGCTATTTTGCCCGCTGCTATCGGTGCATCACCTACAACGCGCGGGGTTATCCGCCCTCGGACGTGCCGGCGGATGGAGAGCGTTATTCGCAAGATCGTGCGCGCGACGACATTCGTGCCGTGCTCGACGCCCTGAAAATCGACAAAGCTCATATCGTCGGGCTTTCCATGGGCGGCTTCGCGGCACTCCACTTCGGCTTCACCTATCCGCAGCGCGCGCGTTCGCTGGTGGTGGCGGGCTGCGGCTATGGGGCCGCGCCCAACCAGCGTCAGCAATTCGCAGCGGAAGCGGAGGCGGCGGCAAGGAAGTTCGAGGAGGCCAGCATGGCGAAGGCAGCGGAGGCCTATGCGCTCGGACCGACGCGCGTGCAGTTTCAAAATAAAGACCCGCGCGGCTGGAAGGAATTCGTCGACCAGCTTACCGAGCACTCGAGCGAAGGTTCGGCGCGCACCATGCGCGGCGTCCAGAAACGGCGACCGTCCCTGTTCGATCTCGTCGACAATATGAAGACGATCACGGCCCCAACCCTCATCATGACCGGTGACGAGGACTGGCCGTGCCTCGAACCCGGGCTGCTCATGAAGCGGACGATCCCGACCGCGGGGCTCGTGGTGATGCCCAACGCCGGCCACACCATCAACCTCGAAGAGCCGGCCGCGTTCAATCAGCACCTCGCCAACTTCTTCCAGGCGGTCGATGCCGGCGCTTGGCGCCATCGTGATCCGCGCGCGACGAAAGAAGCGATATTGGGACGGTGAGAAGGTCGGTACACCCCCTCGGCCGGCAAAAAGGGGACGATCTTCACGGCACGGCTCCTGCATTTCTCGCTTGCGCGGGAACGGGCAGAAAAATCGATTGCCGTATATCCGTCGCTCGCAAAACGCCCGCCGTCGCGCTCAAAGCAATCGCGTTTCAAAGCTCCATCCGCTCGGCCGCGCTACGGCCGAGATAGGCTTGGCGCACGCGATCATCGTTGCGCAGCGTCGCACAAGGACCGCTCGCGATGATCGATCCCGTCTGCAGCACGTAACCGCGGCTCGCCGTCTCGAGCGCATAGCGCGCGTTCTGCTCGACCAGGAGGACACTCGTGCCGGCGGCATTGATCGCCTTGATCGTGCGGAAAATGTCCTCCACGACCATCGGCGCAAGTCCGAGCGAGGGCTCGTCGAGACAAATGAGGTGCGGTTCGGACATGATCGCGCGCCCAAGCGCGAGCATCTGTTGCTCGCCGCCGGACAGCGTGCCGGCGTTCTGGCTCCTGCGCTCGCGCAGCCGCGGAAACATGTCGAAGACCTTCTGCATGAGGCTTCGCACCTTGGCGCCCTCTTTGCGGTACTTGAAGGCGCCGAGCTCGAGATTTTCGCGCACCGTGAGGAATGGGAACACGCGCCGCCCTTCCGGAACGAGCGAGATCCCGAGTCTGGTGCGCTCATGCGATGGCAGGCGCGTGATGTCGTGCCCGCGGAAATGGATTGAGCCGGCGCGCGGCAGCAGTGCGCCGGCGACGGCGCGCAGCGTGGTCGATTTGCCGGCACCATTCGCGCCAATCAGCGTGACGATTTCCCCCTGCGCCACATGCAAGCTGATATCGCGGCAGGCTGCAATCTCGCCATAGGCCAGTTGAAGTCCTTCGGCTTGCAGCAGCGCGGTCACGTCATTGCTCCAAGGTAGGCGGCAATGACACTCGGATTGGCTTGGACCTCGGCCGGCGTGCCCGCGAAAAGATGCTGCCCGTAATCCATGACCAGCACCCGATCCGAGATCTTCATCACCAGATCCATGTTGTGCTCGACGACGATGATGGTCATCCCGCCCTCGCGAAGAAGACGAATGCGTTCGAGCAACAGCTCCACTTCCGCCGCGTTGAGGCCGGCGGCGGGCTCGTCGAGCATGAGCAGGCGGGGCGAGGTTGCAAGCGCGCGGGCGAGCTCGAGCATGCGCTGCTCGCCGTAGGCGAGCGAAGCCGCACGCATCGATGCTCGCCGTTCGAGCCCGACGAAGCCGAGGAGCTTGATCGCCTGCGCGCGGCAGCGCGCATGGTCGCGCCCGAACGCGGCCCCGTGGACGACGTATTGCCAGGCCGGGATCTCGTGATGGATGTGGGAGGCGGCGATGACGTTGCCGAGCACCGACAACTGCTTGAACAGCCGTAATTTCTGGAATGTACGCGCAAGGCCGAGGCGTACCCGCTTGTGCGCCGGCAAGCCGACGAGCTCGACGCCGTCGAAGATCATCCGGCCCGCATCCGGCTGATAGAGCCCGCTCATCAGGTTGAGGAGCGTCGACTTGCCGGCCCCGTTCGGCCCGATGATCGCAAACACACCGCCGCGCGGGACATTGAGTGAAATGTCGCGAACCGCCTGCACGCCGCCGAACCGCTTGTGCAAACCTTCGCCGCAAAAGAAAGTAGCCGTGCTTGCAGGACGCGCTTGCACCGCCGGAGCTGGCAAGTGCGGCGCGGTCATTGGCGAGTGCCCGCATGGGTAGCGGTCGGCAGGCGGCCAAGGCGTGCGCGCAGCATCTGCACTGCTTGCACGATGCCGCCCGGCATGAAGAGCACGACGAGGGTGAGCGCCGCACCATAGAGGACGAGACGCAGATCGCCGAATCCGCGCAGGAGTTCGGGCAAGATCGTGAGCAGGATCGCGCCCCAGACCGGGCCGATTAGCGTCCCCATGCCGCCGACGATCACCATGGCCAGAATGGTGAATGACTCCGTGATGATGAAGGCATCCGGGACCAACGTGCCGACGAAGCTCGCATAGAAGGCGCCTGCCGCGCCCGCGAGCGCCGAGCCGACACCGAAGGCGAACACCTTCCAGGCCGTGCAATTGATGCCGAACGAAGCGGCCGAAACCTCGTCCTCTCTGATCGCGGTGAGGGTCTCGCCGATCGGCGAGCGGACAAGCTGGTCAAGCAGAAGGTAGAAAAGCAATGCGAAGCCCGCGACCAGATAGAACATGTTCGCCGTGCCGGCGAACGAGATGACGGGCACCCCCGGTAGCGCAATGTCCGGCGGCGGCTTGATGGCATAAATGCCGAGTGGGCCTTGCGTCAGGCTGATCCAGTTCAGCAGCACCTGATGCACGATGACGGCAAAGCCGAGCGAGGCGATTGCAAGGTAATGGCCCCGCAGGCGAACCGCGAAGATCGACAAGGCCATGCCGGCGGCGCTGGACAATGCCATTGCGGAGACGAACGCCATCCAGAACGGCACGCCAAGCTTCATGATGAGCAGCGTGGAGGCATAGGCGCCGATGCCGTAGAACGCCGAGTGACCGAGGTTAAGCTGACCGGCATAGCCGAGAATGAAGTCAAGGCCGATGGCCAGCATCACGTTGAGGGCGCAAACGATCAGGTTCGTGCGCCAATAGGAGTCCTGAAAGACGAGCGGCAAAACGGCGATGATGACAGCGACGACAAAAAACCACCCGCGGCGGTTAATCCAGACCCGAGCGGGTGGCACGGCAAGCGCCGGATGACCCTCGCTAGACATTCTCTTCACGCTTTTCGGCGATCAGCCCGGTCGGACGGAATGCGAGCATCAGCAGGAGCAGCGTGAAGACGACGAGATCGGTCAGCCCCGGATTCACGAGTTGGGTCGTGAAGCTTTCGATCAAACCCACCGCCAGCCCTGCGATGATCGTCCCCTCGACGTTGCCGAACCCGCCGATGATGACGATGGCGAAAGCCTTCACGATCACGCTCGTGCCGGCAAAGGGCGTCAACACGAGGATGGGCCCGAGCATGGCGCCGCCCATGCCGGCGAGCGCGGAGGCAATCACGAAGGTCAGCATGATGAGCTGATTGGGATTGATACCCATGAGGCCCGCGGTCTCGCGGTCTTGTGCGACCGCGCGCAGCGCCTTGCCCATGAAGGTGAATTTCATGAATGCATAGAGCAGCGCGATGGTGAGCGTGGATACAAGGATGATGATCAGGTTCTGCCAGGTGATGAACGTGCCGCCCCAGAGCCGGATGACTTTATTGCTGTAGGGACTATCGAAGGCATACGGGATCGGCCCGAACCAGAGCAGCATCGCGTTCTGCAGCAGAATGGACACGCCGATGGTCGCGATCAGCGGCAACAATTCGCTGCCGCGTTCGCGCAGCGGCGCGAAGATCGCCGCGTTTACGAGCCAACCGAGCGCGGCGCCGACCATGAGCGCGATGCCGATACTGACGAGATAATTGCCGCCGAAGACGAACGTGAAGAAATAGGCCGCAAACGCGCCGATGGTCACGACGTCCGCGTGCGCAAAGTTGATCTGCACGAGAACGCCGTAGATAAGGGTGAGGCCCAATGCCACGAGGACATAGAGACTTCCGACGACTATGCCATTGATTCCCTGCTGGAGGGCGACGGTCAGCATGACCGCTCAGTTCCAGCCGAGCGCCTTCCATGACAGATCCGGCAAAGTCTCCATATAGTGGATGGTATCCATCTTGATGTTTTGATTGGTCTTATCGAATTCGACGCTGCCGGTCACACCGGAAAAGTCCTTTGTAGTGGTCATGATATCGCGAATCGACTGCGAGTCCTTGCCGCCGCGGCGAACGACGTCAGCGATGACCAGGATCTGATCGAAGGCGTGGGCATTGATGTGCGTCGGTTCCTGATTGTATTTGGCCTTGAAGGAGCGAATGAAGTTCTGCACCACCTCGCGTTTGTCGGTCGGATCGAATTGGACGATGCGGACGTAGCCGAGTGCCGCCTTGCCCGCCTTCTGCTCGAAACCGAAGGGTAACCAGATCGTGCCGAGCTGGATCGATTGTCCGCCGCCACCCTTGGTGACGCCAGCCTGCGCCAGCGCTTGCGTGATGCGCAAGCCCTGGCCCTCGAGCGTGTAGGTCGGGATCACATCCACTTTGCCGAGACCGGCGATGCGCGTCGCGATCGCGGTGAAGTCGTTCACGTCGCGGCCGAAGCCGATGTCGGCAAGGATTTGCCCGCCGAGCGACTTGAATGTGTCGCCGAAGACCTTCGCGTTGCCGATCCCAGCATTGGTGTTCTCATAGAGCAGTACCGCGGTGCGCGCGTTAAGGCGCTTATAGGCATTGGTCGCGATGTCGACGCCCTGCATCACCTCGTTGGGCATGATGCGAAACGTCCACGGGTTACCGGGATCGGTGATCTTGATCGAGGAGGAGCCCGCGTTGAGCAGCGGCACCTTCGCCTGCTCCATGAGCGGCATGACTGCGAGCGTCGCGTCCGAGCACTCTTCACCGAGCACGACGTGGGGCTTGTATTGCTCGAGGAGCCGCTTGGCTGCCTGCGTCGCCGGCAGCGGGCTGCATGCCGAATCCTCATACTGGACCTCGAACCTGTAGCCATTGACCCCAGTCTTGTTGAGCTGCTCGATAGCAAGCTCAATGCCCTGCTTGTCCTGTACCCCGAAATAAGAACCCGGGCCCGACATCGCGAACAAGCCTCCGATCCTGATCGCCTTGTCTTGCGCGTGGGCGGCATTCGCGGCAGCGAACAGCGCAACGCTTGCAGCCACACCGATACACAGAATGCGGGAATGTATTCTCATGGCCCTCTCCCTCAAGGCTATCGTTTCATTTAAGCCCGAAACCAGTGCGCCTGCCAATCTTTTATCATCCGCGGAGCAAGAAGCCACTCGGCAACTTCGCCGCCTGTTGGCGACGCCCCACCCCGGATCGGCGATCGGCGGTGCACCACTCGCCGATGGCATCGATGCGCCGACGACCATCGCCAACATATTTTTGCGCTACGACGATCTCCAGCTACATCGAGCGTGGTTGCTTTCAAAAATTCATCAGCGTACCTTCGTATCGATCAAGAACAGGAGGACGCCATGGCGCAAGAACCCCTCGCAACGAAGGGTAACTTTCTGCACATCTATGATTTTCGCGTGAGCAAGGGCAAGGAGGAGGAATTCATCCGCTCGTTTGAGAAGTTCGACTATTCGGACGGCAACCCTATGCACAAGTCGCGGGCTCAAGTGAAGGACGGCGTGCTATGCCGCGACACCCAGGATCCACAACGTTTCTTCCTGATCGCGGAGTGGTCCGATATCGAAGAGCACGCGCGCATCCGCAAGGTTCTGGCCAACGAACTTAAGCCGGAATTCATCAAGTATATCGAAGGGGGGACGTTCATTCCCAAATATGTCGAGGTGGTCTCGTCGACGCCGGACGAGATTCTCAGCAAAGCCGCTGCGGCGGAGTAGACGTTTGCCGCGCGATTTATACACGTTCTTCCGATCATCCACCTCATACCGGCTTCGCATTGCGCTGGCCTACAAGCGGCTCGAATACAGGCCGCATTACGTAAGCCTGCCAAAAATGGAGCATCGAACGCCCTCATATCGAGCGCTGCATGCTCAAGGATTAGTGCCCTTGCTGATCGACGGCGATCAGTCCTTCATTCAATCCATGGCCATCATCGAGTATCTGGACGAGGTTTACCCGGAGCCGCCGCTGATGCCGACAGACGTGTACGGACGCCATTACGTGCGGGCGGTGTCGCAAATCATCGGCTGCGATATTCACCCTCTCAACAACGTGCGCGTGCTCAAGCACATCCAGACGCAATTCGGTGCCGACGAGGCAGCGACCAAGACGTGGTATCGCCATTGGATCGCGGAGGGACTGGGAGGTTTGGAGACTTACCTGGCTAGCGCGGGCATCGCTCGTCGCTTCTGCTATGGCGATACCGTCACTATGGCGGATATTTGTCTCGTGCCGCAGATTTTCAATGCTCAGCGCTTCGATTGTCCGCTCGACGACTACTGCATCCTGACTGCGATCTTCGAGCGATGCATGGCCCTCGACGCCTTTCGCACGACGCAGCCCAACACTCAAGCCGACGCATTCTGAACCGGACGGCGCCGGCGGGCATCGACAAGACCCACCCGTTCTCGGTTGTCGACTTCAGCTGGGCTGAAAGAGCGTTCGCCCAAGATGATTGTTGCCGTTGATGAGACGGATCAGCGTTATGATAAGCGCGTTACGCTCTTGCGCGAGAAGCGGCTCGAGCAGACGCTTCTGGGCACGTCGCATCGGCCGATACATCTTTCGCGTCAGTCGCTCGCCGGGGCGGGTCAATCGCGCAAGGACCATGCGTCCATCGTCCGGGCTGCGGCGCCGCTCTAGGAGCCCACGTCTCGCGAGGCGGTTGAGGACGTCGGCGACATTGGTGCGGTCGATTCCGAGTTCGCGGGCCAATGAATTTTGGTCGAGATCGGGGTTGAGCGAGAGCGTCGTCAACAATCCGTACTGAACCGGCGTGATGTCGAATCCCGCGCATTCCTCGAAAAACAGCGCATAGTGGATTTGATGCAGGCGCCGCAGAAGATAGCCGGGCCGCCCCCACAGCGGCATCTCGGAATGGACCGTGCCGGTATGCAATGATCTTTTCTTGGCCTTGCCTCGCCGACCTTTCTTTTTGCCGGCGAGTCTTTGTACGTGTTTTCTTGCCGTTTTCGTTCTTGTCGCCATTGGCCCTCCTCCTCGTCGCACCAGTTCCCGTCTCCTGCGCAGCGGCAAATACTCAGTATACGGTCATACTTGCACGCGTCCGGGACTGTGTTAGGCTTTTATCCACGCTGCGCGCAGGTGCAACCGGCAAAAAAACTGCAAATCCGACGGCGGTGCAGGTTCGAGCAGTTACATCTCAGCGGGAGAGCCAAAATGCAAAGGCGTGCGTTTCTCATGCGAGCGGGCGCGGGCGTGGCTGCAACCGCGGTTGCGAGACCGGCGATCGCTCAGACCGGTGCCCCAGTGCGTTGGCGGCTGGCAACGAGCTGGCCGAAGAGTCTCGATACGCTTTACGGCAGTGTCGAAGCTATGTGTCAACGCGTGGGGCAACTGACCGACAGGAAATTCCAGATCCAGAGCTTCGCGGGCGGGGAAATCGTGCCGCCGCTGCAAGTCTGGGATGCGACGCAAAACGGCACCGTCGAGTGCGGCCACACGCTCACCTCGTTCAATATCGGTAAGAACCCCGCGGTCGCGTTCGATTCCGGGCTCGCCTTCGGGCTCAACACACGCCAGCAGCAGGCCTGGATGAATTACGGCGGGGGGCTGGAGCTCATCCGCGCGTTGTTCAAGAAGGACGGAATCCTGCCCATTCCCTGCGGCAATGTGGGCGTGCAGATGGGTGGCTTCTACCGTAAGGAGATCAACTCCATTGACGACCTCAAAGGACTCAAGTTCCGCATCGGCGGACTAGGTGGCGTGATCCTAACGAAGCTCGGCGTTGTGCCACTGCAGATTCCCACGGCCGACATTTATCCATCCCTCGAACGCGGCGCGATCGACGCCGCCGAGTGGATCGGTCCTTACGACGACGAGAAGCTCGGGCTGCACAAGGTCGCCAAGTACTACTACTACCCTGGCTGGTGGGAAGGCAGCGCTCAGGTCACACTGCTCGTCAATCTCCAACATTGGGAGGCTTTGCCGGATTCCTATCGAGCCGCGCTGGAAGCGGCGTGCGCCGAAGCAACCGTCCTGATGATGGCCAAGTACGACACCAGAAACCCCGAGGCGTTGCGCCGGCTCGTGGCGGCAGGCGTCCAGCTGCGGCAATTTCCGCGTCCGGTTTTGGACGCATGTTACAAAGCGGCGTTGGAGACCTACGACGAGCGCGCTGGCAGGAGCGCGGATTTCAAGCTGATTTACGAGTCGTGGCAAAAGTTCCTGGCGGATTCCAATCTTTGGTTCCGCGTCGCCGAGAACACGCTCGACAACTATCGCTTCGCCATGTCCGCACAGCCGCGGTAGTGCCAACGCCGCCACCACATGAGAGACCGATGCTTGGCGGCGGTCGTGTTGGCTTTGCATCGAGATCAAGCATGACGCAAGGGATCGGAGCCCGGATCCAGCGCAAGGAGGACGCCCGCCATCTGCACGGTCGTGGCAACTTCGTTTCGGATATGATCCTTCCTGGGCAGAGCGAGGTTGCCTTTTTCCGCAGCCCCATTGCGCATGGCCGCATCCGGCGCATCGTCAAGCCCACCGGCACCGAAAACCAGGTTTTCATCCGCGCCGATCTGGGCGATGTCGCAGCGATCGTCGCACCCACAACCGTGCCGGGCTACAAATTGTCCGAGTGGCACCCGCTGGCGCACGAGAAGGTGCGCTTCGTGGGCGAAGCCATCGCAATGTGCGTCGCCCCGACGCGGGCCGAGGCCGAGGATCTCAGCGAACAGATCGACGTCGAATTCGACGAGCTGCCGGTCCTCGTCGATGCGCAGGCAGCGAGGATGGAGTCGACGGTCCGTGTCCACGAGCAATGGAAGGACAACGTCTTTCTCACGCTCGACTACGAGAGCGGCTTCGAGGCAAAGGCCAAAGGTGCACCAGTCGTGATCCGGCGCGAGATCGCGCTTGCGCGTCAGGCCATGGTCCCGATGGAAGGCAAAGCCGTGCTCGCCCACTGGGACGATCGCAGCGACCAGCTCGTCGTCTATGCCTCGACCCAGGTCCCGCACATCATCCGTGTCGGCTTGGCGCAGTTTCTCGGCATCGACCAAGGGCGCGTGCGCGTGATCTCGCCCGATGTCGGCGGCGGCTTCGGCTACAAATGTATCCTGCAGCCGGAAGAGCTCTGCGTGGCGTGGCTGGCGCTGAAATTCCAACGGCCGTTCCGCTATGTCGAGGATCGCCGCGAACATCTGGTGGTCGGCGCCAACTCGCGACAACATCAATACCGGCTGACTGCCCATGCCGACGAACGCGGCAGGTTGTTGGCGCTCGATGCGGACATCACGATCGACGGCGGTGCGTACTCGGCCTGGCCGTTCACCGTGGCGTTGGAACCGGGTCAGGCGACTGGCAACCTGCCGGGGCCTTACGATTTCCGCGGCTACCGCTGCCGCACCCATTGCGTGGCCACGAACAAGCCCGGCTTCTTGCCCTATCGCGGCGTGGCCCGAACCGGCGTCTGCTTCGCCTTGGAGCTAGTGATCGACGCGATCGCGCGCGCGGTCGGTCGCGAGCCGTGGGAGGTCCGTCACGACAATCTCGTCTCGGCCGCCGACATGCCCTACGACAACGTGGCGCGCAAACACTACGACAGCGGCGACTATCGCAAGGCGCTCATTCTCGCGCGCGAAAAGATCGGCCTCGAAGCGTGGCGCGAGCGGCAGCGGCGCGGGGAGCGCGATGGCCGACTGATCGGAGTCGGGTTTGCCTCGTATTGCGAGCAGACCGCACACGGCACCAGCGTGTTCTCGGGGTGGGGCTTGCCGATCATTCCCGGCTACGACCAGGCGACGGTGCGAGTGACGCCGGATGGGGGGCTCGAAGTCCGCGCCGGCGTCCACTCGCATGGCCAGGGCATGGAGACGACGCTCGCTCAGATCGC
>Ga0137371_10000847_pt1 | contig 23436 bp, 19 predicted proteins | sample SagtaG_7_FD_104919 | JGI IMG/M metagenome (GOLD analysis project Ga0137371, IMG submission 104919) | Vadose zone soil microbial communities from Sagehorn Ranch, Mendocino, California, USA - Sage1_R_40_16 metaG | ecosystem: Environmental > Terrestrial > Soil > Vadose zone | place: USA...
CGCTCCTCGAGGTCGTTCGCCGCGCGTCCGTCATGGCGCAGCGCAACTCTCCGCTGCGGCTCCGGTTCGCCGAGGGCGAGCTCTCGGTCTCAGCGCAGACCCAGGACGTCGGGGAGGCGCGAGAGTCGCTCGGGATCGAGTACGCAGGCGAGCCGATCGAGATCGGCTTCAACCCGGACTTCCTGCGAGACGGGCTCGAGGCGGTTGCGGGGGACACCGTGCAGCTGCGCCTGATCAATCCACTCAGGCCCGGGCTGATCGCGGCGCCAGACGAGAGCTTCTGGTACCTCATCATGCCGATCCGGCTCGCGGGCTGAGCGCCGGTGACGCGGCCGCCGGCGGGCTCGCCGTCCGCGAGCTGACGCTTCGCGATTTCCGCTCCTACGCCGGGCTCGAGCTCGAGCTGGAGCCCGGGGTCGTCCTCGTCTCTGGCCCGAACGGCGCCGGCAAGACGAACCTGCTCGAGGCCCTCCATGTCGGTACCCAGGGCTTCTCGCCGCGGGCCCGCACCGATGCACAGATGGTGCGTTTCGGCACGGAGAGCGGGCGAGTGCGGGTCTCCGGCAAGCGGGCGTCGACGCCTTTCTCGGCCGATGTCGTCCTCAATGCGGCGAGCTCACGCCGAGCGACGTTGAACGGCAGCTGGTTGCAAGCGCCCGAGCAGCTCCGGCACGAGCTGCAGACGCTGGTGTTCACGCCCGACCGACTGGCGGTCGTCAAGGGCGGCCCGGCGACACGGCGGGCGTACGTGGACAGAAGTCTCGGCCGCATCTTTCCGAGCCGCGCTCAGCTCCCCGCGGAGTACGCGGCGGTGATCGGGCAGCGGAACGCCGCGCTGCGGCGCGTGCAGGCCAGCCTCTCGTCCCGAGATGCGGTTGCTCCCTGGACCGAGGGTGCCGCCCGGCTTGGAACGGCGCTCGCCGAGGCTCGGCGGGAGGCCGTCGAGCTGCTCGCTCGAGCGTTCGCCGAGTGCTCCGAGCGGCTCGGCCTCTTCGAGGCGACGCTGGCCTACGACGGCGAGCCGGCGACGAGCGAGGATCTCGAGCAGCGGCTCGAGCTCGACCTCGAGCGCGGAACGACGGGACTGGGGCCGCATCTGCACGACCTCCGGCTCGAGGCGGGAGGGAGGGAGCTACGAAGCTACGGCTCCCAAGGCGAGCAGCGCATTGCAGTTCTCGCGCTCGTGTTGGCCGAGGCGCGGACCCTCGCCGAGAGGACCGGGGCGACGCCGCTCGTCCTCCTCGACGACGTCCTCTCGGAGCTCGACGAGGAGCGCCGCCTGGCGTTGAGCGAGCTCATCGCGGCTGGAGGGCAGACGGTCGTCACCACGACGTCGGCAACCGCGCTACCGTCGTCGCCGGCACAGTCGTTACTCGTCCGGCCGGGAGAGGTACGCGTGGCGTGATGGAGCGCATTGGACACGAGGTGGAGCGGAGGCTCTCGCAGGCGGGAGCCGAACGGGCGCTCCACGTCGCTGAGATCACGTCCGTCTGGCCGAGCGCTGTCGGCGCTGCAGTCGCGCGCGAGGCGTGGCCGCTGCGGCTGGGCCGCGACGGCACGCTGCACGTGGCCACTTCCTCCGCCACCTGGGCGTTCGAGCTCGACCGCCTCGCCCCCGAGATCGCGACCCGCCTGAGCGCGGCGCTCGGAGAGTCGGCGCCTCGCAGCCTACGCTTTCGGGTCGGCCCCATTCCCGAGCCAGGCGCTGCGGGGGAGCGCTCTCGAGAGCGGGCTTCGACAGCTCCCGAGATCACGCCGAAGGCGGCCGCGGAGGCAGACTCGGCCGCTGCCGAGATCGAGGATCCCGAGCTCCGCGAGCTCGTCAGAAGAGCCGCCCGCGCAAGCCTCGCGAGAGCTCAATCCGGCCGCGGTTTCTGATACACTTCTTCAGGCCCGCAAAAGGCTTATTTGCAGGGCTTTTTTAATGGCTGAAGCAGCGTATACCGCAAAAGACATCACCGTTTTGGAGGGCCTCGAGCCCGTCCGTCTGCGGCCCGGGATGTACATCGGCTCGACGGGCTCGCGGGGGCTCCACCACCTCATCTTCGAGGTGGTCGACAACTCGGTCGACGAGGCCCTGGCGGGCCGGAACGAACGCGTTCAGGTGACGATTCACCCGGACAACTCGGTGACGGTGCGGGACGAGGGCGCCGGGATCCCGGTCGACGTGATTCCCGAGCAGGGTCTCCCCGCGCTCACGGTCGTCCTGACGAAACTGCACGCCGGGGGGAAGTTCGGAGGCGAGGGCTACAAGGTCTCGGGCGGCCTCCACGGCGTCGGCGTGTCGGTCGTGAACGCGCTCTCCGAGTGGCTCGTCGCGGAAGTGCGCCGGGACGGTAAGACCTACCGCCAGGAGTTCGCGCGCGGGGAGCCGACGACCGACATGAAGACGATCGGCCCCACGAAAGAGACGGGGACCACGATCACCTTCATGCCCGACCACGAGATCTTCGAGACGGTCGACTGGCAGGACGAGATCCTGATCCAGCGCCTCCGGGAGACCGCGTTCCTCACGAAGGGACTGCGAATCGTCTTCACCGACGAGCACGCCCGAGGGGAGACGGTCGAGTTCCACTACGAGGGTGGAATCCGCGACTTCGTGGCGCACGTCAACGAGCCGAAGGACTCCGTGCACAAGCACATCGTCTACTTCGAGGGTGAGGGCGAGGACGGCCAGGTCGAGGTCGCGATGCAGTGGAACAGCTCCTACGTGGAGTCCGTGTTCTCGTTCGCCAACAACATCAACACGACGGAGGGCGGCACTCACCTCTCCGGCTTCCGCGCAGCGTTGACCGGCACGCTCAATCGCTATGCCCGCGAGAAGGGGTTGCTGAAGGAGAAGGAAGACAACCTCGAGGGCGAGGACGTGCGCGAGGGGCTGGCCGCGGTCATCTCGGTCAAGCTGCGCAACCCGCAGTTCGAAGGGCAGACCAAGACGAAGCTCGGCAACCCGCCGGTCGAGAGCCTCGTGCGCACGACGGTGAACCAGAGACTCGCCGAGTTCCTGGAGGAGAGCCCGACCGAGGCGCGCCAGATCATCACCAAGGCGGTCTCGGCCGCCCGCGCGCGGCAGGCGGCCCGAAAGGCTCGTGAGCTGACACGTCGGAAGAGCGCCCTCGAGAACTCGGCGCTGCCCGGGAAGCTCGCGGACTGCACGATCAAGGACGCAGACGCCTCCGAGCTCTTCATCGTCGAGGGCGACTCCGCGGGCGGCTCGGCCAAGCAGGCGCGCGACCGGACGTATCAGGCGATCCTGCCGCTGCGGGGCAAGATCATCAACTCCGAGAAGAATCGCATCAACAAGGTGCTCTCGAACGCGGAGATCCAGGCGATGATCACGGCGATCGGAACGGGGTTCGGCGACGAGTTCGACATCGCCAACCTGCGCTACGGGCGCATCATCGTCATGACGGACGCCGACGTGGACGGGGCGCACATTCGCACGCTCGTCCTCACGTTCCTCTACCGGACGATGCCGGAGCTCTTCGAGCGCGGCCACGTGCATATCGCGGTTCCGCCCCTCTACCACGTGAAGCTCGGAAGCCAGGGCATGTACTTCGAGAAGGACGCCCAGCTCGAGGAGCTGCTCGTGCGCGAGCGGGTCAAGGAGATGACGATCGTCGCGCGCGACGAGCAGGAAACGACGCTCACCGAGGCGCGGTGGAGCCGGTTCGCGCAAGCGCTTGCCCACCTCGACGCCTGGTCGGCGAAGCTCGAGGCCGAGTACGGAGCGGCAGCCCACTTCGCGATCGACCACCGACTCGTCGAGTCCGAGGGCGAGGAGACCCCGGACGCCGATGCGCTGATCGCGTCGCTCGAGCCGAACGGCTACGTGCTGACGGTCGAGGATCGCCAGGACGGGGTGCTCCAGGTAAAGGTGGTCGAGACCGAGACGAGCACCGCGCAACGGATCGAGCTGCCGAGCGCGATGCTGCTGTCGCCGACCTACGAAGCGGTCCGCCGGGCCTATGCTCGGGTGGCGGAGATAGCGGGGCTTCCCCCGTTTCGCATCGCCTTCGGCAAGAAGTCCTCGCACGCCGAGACGTTCTCGCAGCTCAAGCTCAACTCGCTCGACCTTGCCAAGGAGGGCATGCAGATCAGCCGCTTCAAGGGCCTCGGGGAGATGAACCCCGAGCAGCTCTGGGAGACGACGATGGACCCTGCGAAGCGCCTGCTCATCCGGGTCGGCGTCGAGGATGCAGCCGCGGCCGACAGCGTCTTCTCGACGCTGATGGGCGACCAGGTCGAGCCGCGCCGTCTGTTCATCGAGCAGAACGCGAAGGACGTGAGGTTCCTCGATGTCTAGGCATGAGGGAACCCATGGTTCTCCCGCGAGCCCCCTCCATCTTCGCGGGGCAGTGGAGGAACCGGCACGGGCCTCTCGGCCGGCACAGCTGACCTTTGCCCGCGGGCGCAGGGTGCAGGGAACGCCGAACGGACTGAGCGGGGGTTACGGACTGTGTCCGACGTGATCGGCGAGCCGCTCGGAGCCGGCCGCATCGAGCCGCGTGAGCTCGAGCAGGAGATGCGCTCGAGCTACATCGACTACGCGATGAGCGTCATCGTCGGGCGCGCCCTCCCGGACGCCCGCGATGGCCTGAAGCCCGTGCATCGCCGCGTGCTCTGGGGCATGCACGACGCCGGCCATCAACCGAACCGGCCGTACGTGAAGTGCGCGCGCGTGACGGGCGACGTGATGGGCAAGTACCACCCGCACGACTCGAGCTCGATCTACGACGCTCTCGTGCGGCTCGCGCAACCGTTCTCGCTCCGCTACCCGCTCGTCGATCCGCAGGGAAACTTCGGCTCGATCGACGACGACCCGCCCGCCGCAGAGCGCTACACCGAGTGCCGCCTCGCGCGCCTGGCGACCGAGATGCTGCGAGACATCGACTCGGACACGGTCGACTTCGGTCCGAACTACGACGAGTCGCGGCCGGAGCCGAGCGTCCTTCCGTCTCGGTTCCCGAATCTCCTCGTCAACGGCTCGACGGGCATCGCAGTGGGGATGGCGACGAACATGCCGCCGCACCGCCTCTCCGAGACGATCGACGCTGCGGTCGCGATGATCGACAAGCCGACGACGAGCGTCGACGATCTCATGAAACACGTCAAGGGGCCGGACTTCCCGACCGGCAGCATCATTGTTGGCCGCTCGGGGGTCCGCGACGCGTACCGAACCGGCCGGGGGCGCATCGTCGTGCGCGCTCGCGCACACATCGAGGAGCTCCGGGGCGGCAAGAACGCGATCATCGTCACCGAGCTCCCGTACGGCGTGAAGAAGGGGGGCGACGGCGGGGTCATCTCCAAGATCGCGGGCCTCGTCCGTGAGAAGGTGATCACCGAGGTGTCCGACCTTCAGGACTACTCGGACCGGTCGGGCATGCGCATTCAGATCGAGCTCAAGCGCGAGGCCATCCCGCAGGTCGCGCTCAACAAGCTTTTCAAGCACACGGCGCTGCAGACGACGTTCGGCTACAACGCCGTCGCGCTCGTCGACGGCGTTCCGCGGACGCTGTCCCTGCTCGAGCTCGTCCGGCACTACCTGGACTTCCAGCGCGAGGTGGTCACGCGACGCTCGCAGTTCGAGCTCCGCAAGGCCGTCGAGCGCGCTCACGTGCTCGAGGGCTACCTCGTCGCTCTCGACAACCTCGACGCGGTGATCTCACTCATCCGAGCCTCCACGGACACGGACACCGCACGCGCGGGCCTGATGGAGCAGTTCGAGCTCTCGGAGGTCCAGGCGCAGGCGATTCTCGACCTTCGGCTCGCGCGGCTCACCGGTCTCGCGCGCAAGGAGATCGAGGACGAGTACGCGGACCTGCAGGAACGGATCTCCGAGCTCCGGACGATTCTGGGCGACCCTGCCCGGGTCGACGGAGTCGTGCGCGAGGAGCTCCTGGAGATCAAGGAGATCTACGGGAAGCGCGACGACCGCCGAACCGAGATCGTCGCGGGCGAGTCCGAGCTCGAGCTCGAGGACATGATCGCCGAGGAGGACATGGTCATCGCGATCACGCACTCCGGATACATCAAGCGGCTCCCGGTGACCGCGTACCGCGAGCAGCGGCGCGGAGGAATCGGCGTCATGGGCATGGACCTGAAGGACGAGGACTACATCGAGCACCTCTTCGTCGCCTCGACCCACGACTACATCCTCTTCTTCAGCTCGAGAGGCAAGGCCTACCGGCTCAAGGTGCACGAGCTACCGCTCGGCTCGCGTCAGGCGAAGGGCCGCGCGATCGTCAACCTGCTGCCGTTCCAGCAGGACGAGAAGGTCCGCGCGATCATCCGTACCCGCGACTTCTCGGAGATGGAGTATCTGGTCCTCGCGACTCGGCGTGGGATCGTGAAGAAGACGAAGTTCACGGACTACAACACGCCTCTGAAGTCGGAGGGGATCATCGCGATCAACCTCCGCGACGACGACGAGCTTGTCGAGGCGTTTCTCTCCTCCGGTTCCGACGACCTCCTGCTCGTCTCGCGGAAGGGGCAGGCGATCCGCTTTACAGAGAAGGAGGCCCGCCCCATGGGCCGCGCGACCGGCGGCGTGCGAGGGATGTCCCTGCGCGCGGGCGACGAGGTGATCGCGGCCATGGTCGCGCAGGACGACGCCGACCTTCTCGTCGTCACCGAGCAGGGGTACGGGAAGCGGACGGCCATTCGCGAATACCCGCGCAAGGGCCGCGGCGGCTTGGGAGTCAAGACGGTCCGGCTGACCGAGGCCAGGGGGCAACTTGCGGGCGCCCGGCTCGTTCGCGAGGGCTACCAGGTGATGCTGATCTCGACGGGTGGAACGGTCATTCGAATGCCGGTCGAGGGGATCAGGCGGGCCGGCCGGGCGACGCAGGGCGTCATCGTGATGCGTCTCCGCGGCGACGACGAGCAGGTCTCGGCGCTCGCTCCGGTCGTCGGGTCGGAGGACGACGAGACGGTGGCGGGCGTTCCGCTCGACGGCGAGGTCTCTCGCGAGCCCGACACGCCCGAGCCAGACGCGCTGGCCGAAGACGAGACCGAGTAGCGTCGGCTCAGCCGGGCGCGGGGACGCCGGCGTGCAGCATCTCGACCCCCTTTGAACGGAAGCGCGATCGCGTGCCCGCGCCCGCGAGCCTCAGCCGCGCCTCGACCCTCACGAGCCCTGGCGACCTGCCTCGGCGATGTTCGAAAGCGCAGTGAGAATGTCGATCGGAATCGGGAAGACGATCGTCGAGTTGTTCGCGGAGCCGATCTCGAGCAGCGTCTGCAGGTAACGGAGCTGCACAGTGATCGGTTCCTGGGACATGACTGCGGCCGCGTCCTTCAGGCGCTCGGAGGCCTGGTACTCGCCCTCGGCGGAGATGACCTTTGCCCGGCGCTCGCGCTCGGCCTCCGCCTGTCGCGCCATCGCGCGCTGCATGTCGGAGGGGATCTCGACGTCCTTGACCTCGACGATCGAGACCTTGATCCCCCAGGGCGACGTCGCCTCGTCGATGATCCCCTGCAGGATCGCGTTGATCTTGTCCCGCTCGGAGAGCAGCTCGTCGAGGACGTGTTGTCCGAGCACTGAGCGGAGCGTGGTCTGCGCGATCTGGGACGTCGCGACCATGAAGTTCTCGACCTGGACCTGGGACGCGTTCGCGTCCACGATGCGGAAGTAGGCGACCGCGTTGACGCGCACGGGAACGTTGTCCTTCGTGATCACCTCTTGCGGCGGGACGTTGAGCGTCACCGTCCGGAGGTCGACCTTCTGGACACGGTCGACGACTGGGATGATGAAGTAGAGACCCGGTCCCTTCGGCTGGGGCAGAAGCCGCCCGAGCCGGAAGACCACCCCGCGCTCGTACTCGCGCGCAACCTTGACCGCCGCGAACACGATGATCAAGACGATGACCAAGATTGCGATGACCGCGATCAGATATGCCATTAGCTCGGCTCCTCCCCGTTGTCTCGAGGTACGGATCCTACGACGAGCTGGAGGTCGTCCTGCACCTCCTCGACGCGAACGTGCTCGCCCGGAACGAGCGGTGAGTCGTCGGGCGTATGCGCCCGCCAGAGCTCGCCGTTCAGGGCGACGATGCCGTCGCGGCGTACGACGGCTTCGATTCCGACGAGCTGGCTTGCGCCGACCGCGACAGGATTTCGTGCGACGCGTACGACCCGGGTGACGGCGAAGCCGAGTAAGACGGCGATCGTCCCGGCGATCGAGAGCGCGACGGGCAGGGAGACGTGGTACGCAGGGCCGGCCGGGTCGAAGAGGATGAGCGACCCCAGGACGAAGGTGACCGCACCGGCGAGGGTCAGGGCTCCATGCGTCGGGAAGAAGGCATCCGCGACGAAGAACCCGGCCGCGAGGAGCATCAGGAGGAGCCCCGCGAGGGACACGGGCAGCACCTGCAGCCCGTACAGGCCGAGGATGAGCGAGATCGCGCCGACCGTGCCCGGGAGGATCAGTCCTGGGTTCCAGAGCTCGACCACGATCCCGATGAGCCCGATGGAGAGCATGAGCTCGATCAGGTTCGGGTCGATCAGCAGATTCCGCGCACGCTGCCAGAAGGACATGTGGACGTCCTCGATCTCCGCCCCGGCTGTGTGGAGGACGAGCCCGTGCGGCGCGGACGTCTTGGGCGGGGTCCGCCGGCCGTTGATCTGATCGAGGAGCGCGGGCAAGGTCGGGGCGATTGCCTCCACCAGCCCGATGCGCTTCGCCTCGCGCGCGCCGTAGTTCGATGCCTTCGTGACCATCCGCCGCGCCGCCAGGACATTGCGGTTGTGCTCGCGGGCGAGCTCCCCGACATACGCGGCCGCGTCGTTGATGACCTTGCGGCGCAGGTCGCTGTTGATGTTGCCTCCTCCGAGCGAGATCGGGGTCGACGAGCCGATGTTCGTCTGCGGCGCCATGGCCGCCAGGTCCGAGGCCATGGTGATCACCGCGCCCGCAGAATCAGCGCTTGATCCTGGCGGCGAGACGTACATGATGACCGGGACGGTCGCCGAGAGGAACCTCTTGACCATGCCGCGCATGGACGAGCTCAACCCGCCCGGCGTGTCGAGCACGATCACGACGGCGGCGTCGTGATCCTTCTCGGCACGGCTGATCTGGCCGTCGAGGTACTCCTGCGTGACGGGATTGATGTCGCTTGCGAGATGGACTGCCAGCACGTGCGGCGGCGGGGTCGTGCTCGCAGCGGAGGCGGTCGTCGCGAAGAGCAAGAGGACCGCAGATGCGAGAAGAAATGCCCGCAAAAAGCGGATCCGCACGACTGTAAGGATGCTATCAACGCAGGGATCACGCCCTTGCGCGCGAAAGCCGTGACAGCCACGCTCCGCCGTATGCGCCGCGCGCTCGTCCTCCTCCTCGCCTTCGCCGCAGCCTTCGTCGGAGCTCCGGCAGCGCTGGGAGCCGGCGCGAGCATTACGGCGGTCGACGTACCGGTGAAGGCGGAACGAACGATTGCAGCGGGTGAACCCAGGACGCGGTTCACTCTCGTCGGCATCCACTGGCGCGGGCCGGGTGCGGTCTCCTTTCGCACGCGGTCGGTCGGCGGCCGCTGGAGTCCGTGGCGGCCGGCGGCCCCGGAGCGCGAGGACGCCCCCGACCCAGGCTCGGTAGAAGCGCGTGCACGACCCGGCTGGCGCGTCGGAAGCCCCTGGTGGGTCGGTCCCTCGGATCGGATCGAGACGCGAACCGCCGGCCGCGTGGTGCGGGTTCGCGCCTACCTCGTCTGGAGCCCTGTGGTCGACGTTCCGTTCCGAGTCCCCGCTGCGACCCGGTCTCCGGCGATCGTCCCGCGTCTGTCCTGGGGAGCGAACGAGTCGATTCGCCGCGCCCCTCCCACGTATGCGCCGCGGCTTCGCTTCGCGATCGTCCACCACACGGCCGGCCGGAACGACTACACGCAGGCGGAGGCCCCTGCGATCGTCAAGGCGATCGAGCTCTACCACGTGCAGGGGAACGGCTGGAACGACATCGGCTACAACTTTCTCGTCGATCGCTTCGGGACGATCTACGAGGGCCGGTACGGGGGGATCACGCGAACTGTCGTCGGCGCTCATGCGCTCGGGTTCAACACGGGCTCGACGGGAATCGCCGTTCTCGGCACCTATACGAACGCCGCGCCGCCACGAGCCGCGCAGGATGCTCTCGCGAAGCTTCTCGCCTGGCGGCTCGACCTCGCGCACGTCGACCCTCTCTCGATGCTCACCGCCGTCTCCGGAGGAAGCGAGCGGTACGCGTCGGGTGTGCCGGTGACGCTCCGCGCGGTCTCGGGGCATCGCGACACGGGGTTGACGGAGTGCCCCGGAGACGCGCTCTACGGCAGGCTCGGAGCGATCGCAGCAGAGGCGTACAAGATCGGAGGGCCCAAGATCTTCGATCCCCGACTGGACGTGAGCAGGACCGGCCCAGTGCGGTTCCACGCGCGTCTCTCGAGCGCGCTTCCGTGGCATGTCTCGATCTCCGATGCCGACGGAGTGGCGGTCGCGGATGGCTCTGGCACAGGGGCAACCGTCGACTGGACCTGGAACGGCTCGGCTCCGCGCGCGACGTATCGCTGGTCGATCTCGGCCGCAACAGCACGGCCGGCGACGGGTGCGATGCACGCGGGCACGGGGGTCGCGACGTCGCCTCTCGCCGTCCAGGGACTGGCCGCGACCCCGAGCGCCGTCAGCCCCAATGGAGACGGCCAGGCCGACGTCTCGCTCCTCACGTTCACACTCACCGCGCCCGCAACCGTGTCAGTCGACGTCTACGACGCGACCGAGAAAGACGTCCTACCCGTGCTCAGCGAGCAGCGCCTGCTCGCGGGTAGCCAGTCGGTGACGGTCGACCCGAGCTCGCTCGCCGACGGGAGCTACACGATCGTCGTCGACGCGGTCGGGGACGACGGCTCGGACGTCGAGAGCGTCGTGCCACTCACGGTGAGCCGGGTGCTCGGCCTCGTCACGGCGACCCCGTCCGTCTTCTCACCAAATGGGGACGGTCGCCTCGACCGGCTCACCGTCGGCTTCGAGCTTATGGCACCCGCGAACGTTCAGGTGCGCATCCTCCGGAACGACCGCTGGGTGGCGACGCCGTTCGCCGCGAGCCTGCAGGCAGGCCCGCAACACTTCGTCTGGGACGGCGCTCGGAGCGCCGGAACGCTCCGAGACGGGTCCTACGAAGCGGCGGTCGACGCCACGGGCGAGCTCGGAACCACGACCTCCGCCGTCCCGTTCGCCGTCGACACGGTGCCGCGCCGACTGCGGATCGTGTCGATGAGGCCTCTGGCGATCTCGGTGAGCGAGCCCGCGACGCTGAAGGTGATGCTGGACGGGGTATCGACGCGGCGGGACGTCAAGCATGCCGGGACCATCCGTATCCCAGGCGCGGGGAGGGTGAAGCGCGTACGCGCCGTGGCCTGGGACGAGGCCGGGAACGTGAGCCGCGCCGTCGTGGGGCGATCTCGAGCCAGCCCCTGAGGGCTCTGCCAGTAGACTCGCGCTCGTGTCCGGCTCGGCCCCAACCGCTCCGTTCGGTCGGGACGTGATCGAGACGATCCTGCCGCACAGAGCGCCTTTTTTGCTGATCGACGAGGTCTCCGAGCTCGAGACCGGAAAGCGCGTGGTCGCGCGGAGAGAGGTGCGGGAGGACGACTGGTGGTTCCCTGGTCACTTCCCGGAGCGGCCGGTGATGCCGGGCGTGCTCATCGTGGAGGCGATGGCGCAAACAGGGGCAGTGGCCGTGCTCGCCGAGGAGGAGAACCGGGGCAAGATCGCGTTCTTCGCCGGAATCGACGACTGCCGCTTCAAGCGCGTAGTCGAGCCGGGCGACATCCTGACCTTGACCTGCGAGATCGCCGCGGTTCGCGGCCCGATCGGGAGGGGCAAGGCGACCGCGCACGTCGGGGACGAGCTCGCGGCCCGCGGGACGCTCACTTTCGCTGTGGAGCGATAGGACATGCTCGGCTCGGCAACTGGACCTCGTATCGGCATCACCGGGCTGGGGACGCACGTCCCGGAACGGGTGCTGACGAACGACGAGCTGGCGCGCATCGTGGACACCTCGGACGAGTGGATCCGGGAGCGGACTGGGATCCGGGAGAGGCGCGTCGCCGCCGAGGAGGAGGCGCTCACGGACATCGCGCTTCCGGCAGCCCGCGCCGCGCTCGCGGACGCAGGTGTCCCGGCCGCCGAGATCGACCTGCTGATCTGCGCCACGGTGACTCCGGACATGATGTTTCCGACCTCTTCGGCGCTTCTCGCCGACGCGCTGGGTATGCCGAAGGCCGCGGCCTACGACCTGCTCGCGGGCTGCACCGGCTTCGTATACGCGCTGGCGCAGGCCTACGGAATGCTCGCGTCCGGGCTCTCGCGCTGCGCGCTGGTCGTCGGCGGTGACGTGCTCTCGAAGATCCTCGACTGGGACGACCGCTCGACGCTCGTCCTCTTCGGAGACGGCGCCGGCGCGGTGGTGATGGAGGCGGTCGACCACGGTGGATTCCTCGGCTTCGAGCTCGGCGCGGACGGCGGCGGCGGCGAGCACCTGTGGCTTCCAGGGTCAGGGTCGAGGAGGTTCGAGAACCCGAACGGCTACGTCAAGATGAACGGGCGCGAGGTGTTCAAGTTCGCGACTCGAATCATGGTGTACTCGGCCGAGCAGATCCTGTCGGAATGCGGAAAGACCGTCGCCGACGTCGATGTTTACATCCCTCACCAGGCGAACAAGCGGATCATCGACTACGCGGTCGATAAGCTCGGGATCCCGCTGGGAAAGACCGTCGTCAACGTGGACCGTTACGGAAACACTTCGTCAGGGTCGATCCCGCTCGCGCTCACCGACGCGCGGGCGGAAGGGCGGCTGCGCGACGGTGCGCTCGTATTGATGACCGGGATGGGGGCGGGCCTTACATGGGGCTCGTCGCTGATCGAATGGACCACGAACGGGAGGGCGACGTGAGCAAGATTGCCTTTTGCTTCCCCGGCCAGGGCTCGCTCGAGCCTGGCATGGGACGCGAGATCGCGGAGGCGTTCCCCTCCGCCCGGGAGGTGTACCGAATCGGCTCGGAGGCCTCGGGTCTCGATCTCGAGCGCCTCTGCTTCGACGCGCCAATCGACGACCTCGTGCATACCGAGGTGCAACAGCCTGCCCTCGTGGCCACGAGCCTCGCCATCCTGGCCGCCCTGCGAGAGCGCGGCCTCGAGCCGGACGTCGTCGTCGGGCATTCGGTCGGGGAGTTCGCCGCACTCGCCGCAGCCGGGTCGATCGGCACCGGCGACGCGATCGGGCTCGTGCGGGAACGCGGGCTCGCGATGGCCGAGGCCGCGAGACAGCGGCCCGGCACGATGGCGGCGATCCTCGGCCTCGCCGATGAGGAGGTCGAGAAGCTCTGCCGGAAGATCATCGGCGTGTGGCCGGCGAACTACAACTGTCCGGGGCAGATCGTCGTCTCGGGGGAGCACGAGGCAGTCGAGGAGTGCTGCGCCGAGGCCGAGAGCCTCGGCGCCCGACGAGCAGTGAGGCTCAAGGTCTCCGGGGCTTTCCACAGCCCGCTCGTCGCCCGCGCCGCCGATCGGCTCCGACCGGCGATCGACAGGGTCAAGTTCGTGGAGCCTCTCTCCCCGTTCATGTCGACGGTCACTGCGAAGGTCGAGCCTGCACAGCGTCTGGCGACGCTACTCGTCGACCAGCTCACGGCTCCGGTCCGCTTTACGCAGGCTGCGACAGAGCTCATCAGGAGCGGTGCCTCCACGTTCGTCGAAGTCGGTCCCGGGAACGTGCTCTCGGGGCTCGTGAAGCGGATCGACCGGGGGGTCAAGACCATCTCGGTGAACACCATCGAGAGTCTCGAGCGGGCGCAGGAAGCACTTTCTCGGTGACCGAGGCCTCGGCTGCTTTCTGCTCGCTCGAGGGGAAGAAGGCACTCGTCACCGGTGCGTCGCGCGGGATCGGACGAGCGATCGCGGCTGAGCTCGCGCAGGCCGGGGCGGAGGTCGTCCTCTCCTACCAGAGCGCTGCCGAGGAGGCCGAAGAGCTCGCGTCCGAGATCGGCGGCCGGGCTGTTCGCGCGGACGTCTCCGACTCGAAGTCTGCTCAGGCGCTCGTCGAGGATGCGGGCGATCTCGACGTGCTCGTCAACAACGCCGGGGTCACGCGGGACGGTCTTCTCGTGCGCATGTCCGACGACGACTGGGAGACCGTCATCGACACGAACCTCGCCTCGGTCTTCTACACCTCCCGCGCCGCGGTGCGCGGGATGATGAAGCGTCGTGCCGGGGCGATCGTGAACATCTCGTCGATCGTCGGGCTGCATGGAAACTGGGGCCAGACGAACTACGCGGCCTCGAAGGCCGGAATCATCGGCTTCACGAAGGCGCTCGCCCGGGAGCTCGGGAGCCGGAACGTGCGCGCGAACGTCGTCGTGCCCGGGTACGTGAAGACGCGGCTCACCGACGTTCTTCCCGCGGAGGCGACGGGCGCCATGCTCGAGAACACGCCGCTCGGCCGGCTCGGCGACCCGGAGGACGTCGCCGGCGCGGTACGGTTCCTCTGCTCGGAGGACGCCTCGTTCATCACGGGCGCAGTGCTGCTGGTCGACGGCGGACTCGGGATGTAGTGCGCATGAGCCAGATGTCGCAGAACGGAAGACGCCGCGTCGTCATCACGGGCGTCGGCATGGTCAGCCCCCTGGGGAACGATCCCGAGACGAGCTGGCAGAACCTCGTGGCGGGAGAATCCGGCGCGGGCCCCATCACGCACTTCGACGCGGCCGACTACTCCGTGCGCTTTGCCTGCGAGCTCAAGGACTTCGAGCCGACGACCTGGATGGAACGAAAGCAGGCTCGCCGTATGGACAAGTTCTCGCAGATGGCGCTCTCCGCCGCGCGGATGGCCGAGGCGGACAGCGGCATCGACATCGCCTCGGAGCCCGACCGTGTCGGCGCTGCGGTTGCGACCGGCATCGGCGGCCTGTACGCGTTCGAGGACTGCTTCCAGCAGCTGCTCGAACGGGGCCCCGACCGCACGAGCCCCTTCTCGATCATCCAGATCATTCCGAACATGGCGGCTGCGTGGGTCTCGATGGAGCTCGGGACGAAGGGGCCGCTCGCGACGGAGACGACTGCGTGCGCCGCCTCGAACATGGCCATCGGCGACGGTCTCGACGCCATACGGCTCGGCCGCGCGGAGGTGATGCTCTGCGGCGGAACGGAGGCGCCGATCACGCGCGTCAGCATCGCCGGTTTCAGCGCCATGCGCGCTCTGTCGCAGCGAAACGCCGATCCGAAACGCGGCTCGAGGCCCTTCGACGCCGACCGGGACGGCTTCGTGATGGGAGAATCCGGCGCCGTGCTCGTGCTCGAGGACCTCGAGCATGCCCGAGCCCGGGGGGCGAGGATCTACGCCGAGCTCCTCGGCTACGGCGTCTCGTCGGACGCCCAGCACGTGACCGAGCCCGATCCGAGCGGCTTGAGCCCCGCCCGCGCGATGACCATGGCGTTCGCTGACGCCGGGATCGAGCCGAGCCAGGTCGGGTACATCAACGCGCATGGGACGTCGACTCCGGTCGGTGACGCAGCCGAGACGCGGGTCCTGAAGATCGCACTCGGCGAGGACAACGCGTACCGGACCCCCGTGTCGTCGACGAAAGGTGCGACGGGCCACACGCTTGGCGCGGCCGGGGCCGTGGAGGCGATCTTCACGATCTTCGCCGTCCAGCGCGGCACGCTGCCGCCGACGATCAACTACGAGACGACGGATCCCGAGTGCGACCTCGACTACATCCCGAACGAGTCGCGGCCGGCGGAGATCGAAATCGGCGCGTCGAATTCGTTCGGCTTCGGCGGGCACAACGCGTGCGTCGTCGTCCGCCGCTGGGACGAAGCGGCGTAGCGGTCGACTAGCCCGAGCTCCGGCGCTCGAGCAGGATCGTGTCGCGCCAGACGCCGTCGAGCTGCGCAATCCGTTCCCTGCGTCCGACAACCCGAAAGCCGAGAGCGTGGTGCAGCGCGACGCTCGCCTCGTTCTCGGGAAAGACGCTCGTCTGGATGGTCCAGAGACCCGCCGCGTCCGCTCCTGCGACGAGCGCCTCCATCAGGGCCCGCCCCACACCACGACCGCGCGCGCGTTCTGTCACATAGACGGAGTGCTCGACGACTCCGCGGTAACAGGCGCGGCTCGACGTCGGCGAGAGCGCGGCCCAGCCGACGACCGTGCCCTCCTCGACCGCGACCAGGCGATGATCCGCGAGTCGCTCGACGTCGAACTCGCTCCAGCTGGGCGGCTCGGTCTCGAACGTCGCGTCGCCGGTCGCGATGCCCTCTGCGTAGATCCGCTCGACGGCCGGCCAGTCCGAGGCTTCCATCCTGCGTATCGCGACCACCTTGCTGCCGAAGACTAGGCTGCACGCGTGGCTGAGCGCTGGGCGACGTTCGACTGCTACGGGACGCTCGTCGACTGGCTCTCCGGGATTCAGGAGGAGCTCGAGCGGCTCTTCGGCGTCGAGCACGCGGACGATCTCCTCGCCCGCTACCACGAGCTCGAGCCCGAGATCCAGGCCGGGTCACCTGGGATTTCCTACCGGGAGGTGTTGACGGTGGCGCTCGAGCGTCTCGCCGGCGAGCGCGGAATGGCGATGCCGGAGGGGGAGGCGAGCGCCCTCGCCCGCTCGCTCCCGCGCTGGCCGGTCTTTCCGGACGTTCCTCCGGCCCTCGCGGAGGCGAGGCGTCGCGGCTGGAGTCTCGCGATTCTCTCGAACACGGATCGCGACCTGATCGACGCGTCGATGGTGGCGATCGGGATCGCGTTCCACCCGGTCGTGGTCGCCTCCGAGATCGGCTCCTACAAGCCCGGCCGCCGCCACTGGGACGCGTTCCGCGAGGCCACCGGGGCGGATCAAGCGAACCACGTCCACGTCGCCCAGAGCCTGTACCACGACATCGAGCCGGCGAGCGCGCTCGGTATCCGCTGCATCTGGGTCAATCGGCTCGGAGAGCCCGACGACGGGCTGCCGGCGAGGACCATTCCCGACCTGACCCGGCTTCCCGAGACGCTCGACGGCCTGGTCCCACCATGAGCGCGCTGCGAGCGCGGTGCCCCGACTGCCGCACGCTCACGGCGGTCGCAGTCGACTCCGGATACCAGTGCCATAGCTGCGGTCGCGAGTACGCCGCCGGGCTCGTGCGCGTTCCGCGTGCCTGGGGGAAGGGCGGAGAGGCGATGGCCGAGGCCGCGTTTCTGCCTCTTCCGTACCCGGAGACGGCGATCGTTCTGCAGAGCTCGCTCGTGGAGCAAACCGCTGCCCTCGCCGAGCGGCTTCCCGTGCGACCGCTCGTCGCCGGCGGATGCTGCTGCGCGCACGTCGGCGCCGTTCGCGGGCTGGCCGCCCGAGGCGGTCGACTCGCAGTGGTATGGCTCGATGCGCACGGCGACCTGAACACTCCGGACACCTCCCCCTCGGGCAACGAGTGGGGAATGCCGCTGCGGATGCTCCTCGACGACGCGGTGGTCGCTCCGGAGGACGTCGCCCTCGTAGGCGCACGCAATCTCGACCCGCCCGAATACGACTACATCGCGGCCATGGGGATCGACGACTCGCTCGAGCGGGCGCTCGCGGGCGTGGACCGGGCGTACGTTGCACTCGATCTCGACGTCCTCGATCCTTTCGCGGCCGAGATGTTCATGCCCGAGCCGAACGGCCCAGGTGCCGGCGAGCTCGAGACGATCCTCCGAGACGTCGCAGCGAGGACGAGCCTCGCCGGGCTCGGGGTCACGGGCATGCTCCCGAAGGCCGAGAACGTGCCGATCGTGGTGCGTCTCCTGGCCGCAGCGGGCTTCTGAGCCGCCGCCTCTAAGATCCAGCCCATGTCCATGCCGGACACCGGAAAGGTCGACGTCTCGGTCGAAGACAAGCGCGCCGCGGACTCGTCTCAGGACAAGGCGCATCCGAACACGTGCCCGAGCTGCGGCTCGCACTATCGAGACGAGGAGCTGCAGCGCAACCTGCGCGTCTGCCCCCAGTGCGGGCATCACTTTCCGGTCCGGGCGCGAGAGCGAATCGAGCAGCTCGCCGACCGCGAGTCGTTCGTCGAGGAAGACGCGGAGCTCCGCTCCGCGGACGCCCTCGAGTTCTTCGATCTGAGGCCGTACACGGAACGGCTTGCGGAGGCCGAGATCGAGACCGGCCTGGGCGATGCAATGGTCACGGGTGCCGCCGCCATCGAAGGCGAGCCGTGCCGGCTCGCGGTCATGGACTTCGCGTTCATGGGCGGCTCGATGGGGAGCGTGGTGGGCGAGAAGTTCGTTCGGGTGTGTGACGGCGCAGCGGAAGCCGGCGTGCCGCTCGTCTCCGTGTCGGCCTCGGGCGGGGCGCGCATGCAGGAGGGAATCCTCGCCCTGATGCAGCTTCCGAAGACCGTCTGCGCGATCGAGGAGTTGCACGAGGCGGGCGGTTCGCTCCTCTCCGTTCTCGGACACCCCACGACAGGAGGTGTTCTCGCGAGCTTCGCGAGCCTCGGCGACGTCGTTGTCGCCGAGCCGGGTGCACTGATGTCCTTCGCGGGACCCCGTGTCGTCGCGCAGACCACTCGAGAGAAGCTTCCGGACGACTTCGGCCTTGCCGAGTCGAACTACAGGTTCGGGCACCTGGACGCGATCGTACAGCGCTCCGAGCTCCGCCCGACGCTCGCCAGGCTCCTCCGGCTCTTCGCGCAGGCGTAGGCGGTGGCGAGCGAAGCGGAGATGCGGCTCCGCGCGCGCCTGAGTAAGCTCGGCGCCGTGAAACTCCTTCGCGGGACGAAGCTGAGCGGCGAGCTCGGACGGCTGCAGGACCAGCTCGAGCGGCTCCGGGAAGAGCCGAGCGCGGAGGAGATCTGGCGTTCGGTCGAGCGGGCGAGGCATGCCGATCGGCCGTACACGCTCGACTACGTCGAGCGGATTCTCGAGGACTTCTTCGAGCTGCACGGCGATCGCGGCCGGGCGGACGACCACGCGATCGTGGCCGGGCTCGGCAAGCTCGACGGCCGGACGATCGTCATCGTCGGACACCAGAAGGGCCGCGACCTGAAGGAAAGGACTTCCCGGAACTTCGGCATGGCGTATCCCGAGGGCTACCGGAAGGCAATGCGCGCGATGGCACTCGCCGACCGGCACCGGTTCCCGCTCATCACCCTCGTGGACACGCCCGGCGCCTATCCCGGCGTCGCGGCCGAACAGCATGGCCAGGGCGGCGCGATCGCACGCTCGCAGGCCGCGATGGTGCGGCTCTCGGTTCCGACTGTCTCCTGCATCATCGGTGAGGGCGGCTCGGGAGGCGCCGTCGCGATCGCGGTCGCAGACCTCGTGCTCATGCAGGAGAACGCGATCTATTCGGTGATTTCACCCGAAGGGTGCGCGGCGATTCTGTGGCGCGACGCGGGCGAGGCACGCAAGGCGGCCGCAGCGTTCAAGCCGGACGCGGCGCACAGCCTCGAGCTGGGCGTGATCGACGCGATCGTCCCCGAGCCGGAGGGCGGCGCGCACGAGAACCCGGACGATGCGGCCCGCCTGCTCAAGGACTCGCTTGCGGCGGCACTCTCCGAGATCGACGACCTGGATCCCGAAGAGCGACGCCGGCAGCGCCGCGCGAAGTACCGCCGGATGGGCGTTCTCGCAGGGCTGTAGAAGCCTTTCCGCTCACTATCCACATCTTCCACAGGCTTATCCCCCGTTCGAGAAGGGCTCCGAGCAGGGAAGTTTTCGGATTTTCGGCGTCTTGGTAAAGAAAGCGTTGCGTTCATGGCGACAATCCACAGGTGAGCCTCGACGAATACCGGCGAAAGCGGCACCGGAGACGAACGCCGGAGCCGTTCGGGAGCGGATCCAAGCGGCGCGGCGCCGCCCCGCGTTTCGTGGTCCAGCGCCACGACGCGCGGCGGCTCCACTACGACTTTCGGCTCGAGCGGAACGGCGCTCTCGCAAGCTGGGCGGTTCCCAAGGGCATTCCGCTGCATCGCGGTGAGCGCCGGCTCGCGGTCCACGTGGAGGATCATCCGCTCGAGTACGGTGACTTCGAGGGCACGATTCCCGCTGGCGAATACGGGGCCGGAGCGGTCGAGATCTGGGATCGGGGAACCTACGAGCTGCTGGAGGAGAAGCGCAACGGGGGCCTGACGGTTCGTCTGAGCGGCGAGCGGCTGGACGGCGTCTGGTCACTCGTTCCGGCTGCCCTCGACCGGGATCCGAAGAACTGGCTCCTCTTGCGGAAGGACGGTGCCGCCGGCTCGTCCGTGGAGTACGCGCCCATGCTCGCGATGTCGTCCGAGTCCCTTCCGCACGGCGAGGGTTGGATCTACGAGCCGAAGTGGGACGGTTTTCGCGCGATCGTGACCCTCGAAGGCGGCAGCGCGAAGCTCACGAGCCGGAACGGGAACGACCTGACAGGCCGCTTCGCGGCCGTCGCGCGTTCGGTCGAGCATGCCGTCCGCACCGCCGACGCGGTTGTCGACGGTGAGATCTGCGCCCTCGACGAGCAGGGACGCTCGCGCTTCTCGCTGCTGCAGGAGGGCGGAGGCACGCCAGCCCTCGTCGTGTTCGACGTCCTCGAGGTCGAGGGGGAGCCGTTGCTGGAGCTGCCGCTTGCAGAGCGCCGAGCGCGTCTTGAACGGCTCGTCGACCCGCGGGCCGGCGGAGTCGTCGTCTCCCCGCAGTTCGACGATGGGGAGGCGCTGCTGCGTGCGGCGAGAGCCCAGGGCCTCGAAGGCGTGGTCGCGAAGCGCGAGGATTCTCCCTACTTCCCGGGCAGACGAGGCACGGAGTGGCGCAAGGTCAAGGTCCGCGGACGCCAGGAGGTCGTCGTCGCCGGATACACGAAGGGGAAGGGGAGGCGCACGGGTGGCTTCGGCGCCCTCGTCGTCGGCGTGCACGAGGCGGGCGGACTGCGGTGGGCGGGCAACGTCGGGACGGGCTACACGGATGCCGAGATTGCTCGGCTCAGGAAACTGCTCGAGCCTCTCGAGACCTCGGATTCGCCCTTTGCGGAGCCGCCCAAGATGCCGCGGGTGCGGCGATCGGACGTGGTCTGGGTCGAGCCCGAGCTCGTCGCCGAGGTCGAGTTCGCGGAGTGGACGAGAGAGGGTCGACTACGCGCGCCGGTTTACCTGGGGCTCCGCGAGGACAAACCTGCGGACGACGTGCGTAGGGAACAGTCTTCGCTGCCCGCGGTCGTGAAGAAGGGGCGCCGCGAGCTGCATCTCCGGAACCTGGAGAAGCCGTTCTGGCCGGAGGAAGGCATCACGAAAGGCGATCTGCTCACCTATTACCGCGACGTCGCCGAAGTGCTCGTGCCCCATCTCCGCGGCAGGCCGTTCACGATGAAGCGCTACCCGGACGGGTGGCGGGGCAATCACTTCTTCCAGAAGCAGGCGCCCTCGCACATGCCCGATTGGATCAGGCGCGTGCCGTTCCCTGCGTCGACCCGCGAGGGTGAGAAGAAGACCATCGAGTACGCGATCGTCGACGACGAGCTCGCCCTGCTCTGGATGGTCAACATGGGCTGCATCGACATGCACGCCTGGTCGTCCCGAGAGGACCGCCCGGAGCGCCCGGACTGGGTGATGTTCGATCTCGACCCGGCCGAGGGCGCGACCTTCGAGGACGTCGTCGAGGTCGCCAAGCTCGTCAAGGAGACGCTCGACCTGGTCGAGCTCGATGCATTTCCGAAGACGTCCGGCTCTCGCGGGATCCACATTCTCGTCCCGATCGCCCGGCGACACACCTTCGCGGAGGCCCGCGAGTTCGCCTCGATCATCGCGGGAGCGCTGGCGCGGGCGCATCCCGGGCTCGTGACGACCGAATGGTCGAAGCAGAAGCGCAAGGGCGTCCTCGTGGACGCGAACCAGAACGGCCCGGGAAAGACGAACGCGAGCGTCTACTCCGTGCGTCCGCGGGCGGGAGCTCCAGTCTCGGCGCCGCTCCGCTGGAACGAGCTCACCCCGAAGCTCGAGCTCTCGTCGTTCACGATGGGGACTGTTCTCGACCGCATCGCCCGTGACGGCGACCTCTTCGCCGGAGTGCTGTCGGGCAAGCAGTCCCTGACGAAGGCACTGCGCTCGCTCCGCTGACTACCTTGTCGCCCGCCGCAGCGTGAGCTCTCGCGCGGCAGCTTCCAGGTCGGGTCGGTCCTGATCTGTACGGTCTGCGAAGCGGCCTCGCGAGCGCCGACCTCACCGCAGGGAACGACGACTGGCGTGGCTCGAGGCGTCCGGAAGCGGCTTCCGGAAGGAGCGACGGAGCACGCGCGCTACGGCGGCAAAGCGCCTGGCGACCACGCACGGGCGAAGCCGCCTCCGAGATCACGGTTTCGCCGTCTGCTCCGCCTGCCGGCTGAGCCGAGCCCGTCGACGGCGAACGCATAGCATGGCCGCGGTGGCGCGCCAGGTCTCGGTCATCGGTAGCGGCTCCCAGTGGGAGGCGGCTGCCGCAGAAGTCGGCCGCCTGCTTGCCGAGCGCGGCTGCACGGTCGTCACGGGTGGCCTCGGCGAGGTGATGGCTGCGGCTCACCGCGGTGCGAAGGACGCCGGCGGCACGACGCTCGCGATCCTGCCGGGTGAGGAGCGCCGGGCCGCGAATCGTTGGGCCGACCACGTCGTGGTGACCGGGATCGGCCATGCACGCAACCTCGCGGTGGCGGCGAGCGGCGAGGCGGTCATAGCCGTCGGAGGGAGTTGGGGCACCCTCGCGGAGATGGCGTTCGCGAAGCGACTCGGCAGGCCGGTCGTGGCCCTCGAAGGGGCGCCGGAGGTCCCAGGCATCGAGCGTGCGGAAAGCCCCGCCCGGGCGGTCGAACGCGCGCTCGCGCTGCTCGGCGGGTAGCAGATGGAGCCGGAGCCCCAAACCGCCGTCGTACACGTCTCGGTCGAGGTCGCGCTCGAGCCGGCGGAGGCTTTCGCGATCCTCGTCGAGGAGCTCACGGCAGCGCTGGTCGCTCGTGGCATCGATCTCGAGCTGCGGGCAGGAGGCACCGCGCGCGAGGGCGCCGTGGAGATAGGCCGGGTGACGGTCTGGGAGCCCGAGACGCGGGTTGCGTTGGAGTGGCGACCGGCGAGCTGGGAGCCGGACGAGCTCACCGAGGTCGTCCTCGCCTTCGAGCCGCTCGAGAGCGCCACCCGGATCACGGTCGAACAGCACGGGTGGGGACGGCTGCTCGGTGGATCGGACGAGATCGCAGGCTGGTTCGCAGGCCAGGTGGCGGCTCCGCTCCTACAGGCGACGGCACCGGCCGCCTTCGGTGACTGGCTCACCGACCGTCGCGCTCGCCGTCCGTCGGGAGGCGTGGCCCGTGCCACGTACGCCGATCCGCTCTTCCACCGCCCGAACTTCGTCGTGCTTCTGGAGCTTCTCGCGCTCGAGCCGCAAGACGTTCTCCTCGAGGTCGGGTGCGGCGGCGGAGCATTCCTGCAGGAGGCGCTTGCGACCGGCTGCTCGGCCGCGGCCGTCGACCACAGCCC
>Ga0137371_10000853_pt1 | contig 23359 bp, 16 predicted proteins | sample SagtaG_7_FD_104919 | JGI IMG/M metagenome (GOLD analysis project Ga0137371, IMG submission 104919) | Vadose zone soil microbial communities from Sagehorn Ranch, Mendocino, California, USA - Sage1_R_40_16 metaG | ecosystem: Environmental > Terrestrial > Soil > Vadose zone | place: USA...
GTCACGCAAGCTGTCCATCAAATGTGTCCCGACATGCAGCGCGTTTGCCTGTAGTTGTTCTTCAGCGATCACGTCGAGTACCGCCAGTCCGATAGCGCACGAAACCGGGTTGCCGCCGAACGTGTTGAAATACTCCATGTCGTTATTGAACGAAGCAGCAACCTCAGGCGTTGTCACGACCGCGGCGAGTGGATGCCCATTGCCGATTGGTTTGCCCATTGTGACAATGTCGGGCACAACGTCCTGCGTCTCGAATCCCCAGAAGTGTGTGCCAACCCGCCCGAAGCCAACCTGTACTTCGTCGGCTATGCACTCTCCCCCCACGTTTCGCACAGAACGGTATACTTCTTTAAGATAGTTACCGGGCGGCACGAGTTGGCCGCCACAGCCCATCAGTGACTCGCAGATGAACGCCGCCACGTTGCCCTTGCGCTGCTGGATAGCCTGCTCAACATAGCAAGCGTATTTCTCGCCCACCTGTGGATCAGTCATCTTGTATCGCCCGCGATAGACATCGGGCATAGGCACTTTGTGGACATAAGCGGTTGCACCTGAGCCGCCTGGCCCATCAAACTTGTAGGGGCTGATCTCGACAAGGCTGGTCGTATTGCCATGATACGCGGCATCGATTACGATCATGTCTTTCTGCCGGGTGTGCGTGCGCGCCAGCCGCAGCGCCAGTTCATTTGCTTCGCTGCCAGAACACACGAAAAAGCATACGCTCAACGGCGCTGGCAGGGTCGCGCACAGGCGTTCAGCGTAGCGCACAAGGTTCTCGTGCAGGTAGCGCGTGTTGGTGTTGAGTATCGCCATTTGCTCCTGTGCTGCTTTGACCACGCGCGGGTGGCAATGACCAACGTGAGCAACGTTGTTGACCGCGTCCAGGTAGGCGCGCCCGTTCTCGTCGTACAGGTATTGCATCCAGCCGCGCACAATGTGGAGCGGCTTCTGGTATGAGATACTCAATGATTGACCGGTGTGCTGCACACGTGCCTCACGGATCTCCTGGGCGTTCAGGGTCTGGGAGGGGAAACAATTGGTGGGGACGCGTGTAACCAGGTTTGGATCGGGGCTCAGGCTCAACCAGATATCTCGTTGGCTGGGGCGTGCCACGCCGGGAAACTCGCTCGTCTTGTCAAGCATCTCACAGATGATTTGGAAATGGAGATGCGGTGGCCACCCGCCATTGACCGGATAGCTGCCGATTTTACCGAAGCGCGTCCCTTGAGCAACTGGCATCCCTCTATAGAGACCGTCGAGTGAATCTACACTCAAGTGGCCATACAAGGTGAAGAAAGTCAGTTGTTTGCCAGCATCTGTATGTTGCAGGATGATGGTTGGCCCGTAGTCGAGCGGAACGGCATTGTTTCCGCAGCTGTGAACGACTCCATCCAGTGGCGCCAGGACTGGCGAGCCAGCTTCCATGAAAATGTCGAGGCCAAGATGGACCGTGCGCCATTCAGGACCATCGTTGCCTTCCATCTTGTAGGCATCGCTTGTGTAAATCGGGCGGGCTTCGTTGTACCTGCCGATGCCCACCGTGCTATGCGCAGCTCTGATGCGGTCGAAAATGTGACGGCTGAACAGTTCAATGTTGGTAACGTCCGCCAGGTTGCCCAATTCGCGACTGCCAACGCTCAAGTCAAGGATAACCTTGTTAGCGGTGCGCAGATCGGGTTCAACCACGCGCCCGATTTTATCCTTGTTGCTTTCCAGCCAGCGCACGACCGCGTTGGTGTTTGGGCAAGCTGGCAGGTGGCAGGCATGGCGAAATGTATAGTGGGCCAGCCGTGGGTGAGTGTTCGCAAGTTTTCCGAGCAGTACCCACGCAGGTTGCTCGCTGATGGTCAGATAATCGTTGTGCGGCTCTAGCTTCTGCTGGTACGCCGAGTTGACCACGCTGATGCACAGCCGCATGCATATCAACGGGTAGAGCACTGCCAGTTCTGCTTCGGTGAGTGGAAACACTTCGTGGTAACCAGCAACAACATGCGCGGCGGCCGAGAGCGGATCAGCCTTCCCCATCATCGCATAAGCTGCAGCGATGGCAAGTTCGCATATTGTATACGTGTGTACCATATCCCCGAAGTCAATCACGCTGGCGACTTGCCTGAAATCCATGCCGGTGGAATCGCCGACCAGGACATTGTAATTGTTGGCATCGTTGTGAATGACACTCATGCGCAGGGCAAGCAGCGCGGGCAGAACCTCCGCTTCAAAGGCCGAGAGAAAGCGCTCGACAATAGCGCGTCGTTCAGATTGGACGATGTGTTGGAGATAATTGCGGATCCACCCCGCGTACCGTAAGTCCCACTTCAACCTGCGGTGCGCAGCGGGATGAGAGAAGCCTTGCAGTGCACGATCCGTCCGGCCCATCAGGGTGCCCAGGCTGGTAAGCAATTCGGGAGTGTGGGGGCGCGTTTCCGCGAAAAGTTTTCCAGGTACGTAGGTGAGCAGCCGCGCGAGATGGGCCATACCGTCCCCGGTTATTACCTGCGCGGTGCTCTCGCCTGTAGATGTGGGGCATATCTGAGGCAACAAGAGAGAAGGGTCGTACACGGCCAGGTGCTCCAGAGCCTTATTCTGCATATCAAGTGTGTCCCGCTGCTCTTCTGCCTGTGCAATCTTCAACACGAACTCTCGCCCGCTATCTGTCTTCAGGTGAAAGTTGTAGTCACGCTCTCCAGGCAATGAGCGCGCTGACGCGCTAAGGCCGTACAGTTCAAAAGCAATGCGGCAGGCATCGGTAAACTTCGGTGATTGACGATTGACGTTCAATATAAATTTACTCCTGGCGAATGGTTAGAGTAAAGTATAGCCCTTTTCCCGCTTCTTCTGCAATGCTTGTGCCTGCGCACTCGTATCGTCTCTCGCCCGTCGCTCAGCCAGGCGCTACGCTTCAACGAGGATTGATATTGGACTACTATCCCTATGCAAATTGCACAAAATAGCTCTATGATTTCCGGTTAAATTGCCTATAGTATAGTGGGATGTGTGTCATTATGCTGACAGGAGACAAGGTTAAGATACGCCTTTGATAGGGGCAACGAAGCTCCAAAGGAGGACAATGACAATGTCCAACCCGCTTCCATTGTTTGCTGGAGGCACTTTCAAGCATGTGCCGGATGCAGGAGTGCAAGTAGCCAAATCCGCTTCTTCGCCTGCTCAGCCTGTTGGTAGCATACCTGAACATTCCCCATCAGGACCACTTGTGCCGCCGCCAGATGCCTATCACCGCTATCATATCGAGACTCAAACAGCGCCAGACATTGTGCCCCTTCCTTCCAGATTCCGGGTCAAGGTAAAAAAGCATCGCCTGATTGCTATGGTGCTGAAGGAACTCTTCGAAGTCAAGGGTGACTTGCAGGTCGCGCTCAGCCGCCCCTGCGTCTATGGCGTCTTCTCAAGGCCGGTTGGAGGTTTGGCTCCACGTGAAGAACTCTGCGTTGGCTGCCTGCGCTGCACAGTCCAGTATCCCGGGATAGTGCAGATTCATCCGAATCCGCAACGGCAGCAGCTTGGAGATTCTTTTATCAAGCCCGAGTACATCGATACCATCCTGTATGAGGCGCGCACTGGAAGAGTGCCGGTGCGCGGCGCGGGCTACCGGGGTTCCTTTGGCGGCGAGGGTTGGGATGGCCTCTGGACCGATATGTCCGAGATTGTGCGCCCAACGCGCGACGGCATTCACGGCCGGGAATACATTTCGACGACAGTTGACATCGGTGAAAAACCCGCCTTTCTGCATTTTGACGATCGTGGCGAGGTCGTTGGCCCTGTGCCAAAGATGATCACGACACAGGTGCCCTTCTTCTTTGATGTACCAGCCTATACTACCTCGTCGGAACCGCTGTTACAGATCCTCACCGCAGCGGCCCGGCAGATCGAAACGCTGGCGATAGTACCCATTACATCAGTAATCCAATTCTCTCTGAAAGGGCAACATATCGTCCCTCTAATAGCGCCGGCGGCCTGGATCTGGTTGGACCGGCTTTCGTGGTCACCGCGCATGCTCGTGCTGGAAGGCTGGGACAGGGAACGTTACGAGACTCTACGACGCCGCTTCCCCGGCAGCATTATCTGTGTCCGTGTTCCAATGGATACAGATCTCCTGGAACTGGTGCAGTATGGCCCACGGGTGTTTCACCTCACTGCCAATTACCACGGGTATGTTGACGATCAGTTTGTGATGGATTTGATCCTCCAGGCTCACCGGCGTCTGGTGGATGCCGGTGTACGGGAAGAAATCACGCTCATCGGTGGTGGTGGCCTTGTCCTGGCCGAACATGTGCCGAAAGCGATCATCTGCGGCCTGGACGCAGTTTCCCTGGACGTTGCTCTCGCCGTGGCGCTTCAGGCTCGTTTTAACGGGGATTGTATCGATCGGGAAACCGCCTCTTTATCCTTCCCGCGTTTAAACACAGCCTGGGGCGTGCAGCGCTTGAAAAACCTTATCGCCTCCTGGCAGGACCAGTTGCTGGAAATCCTCGGAGCAATGGGGCTGCGGGAAGTGCGCCGGCTGCGTGGTGAAACCGGGCGCTGCATGTTCCAGGTAGATTTGGAGCGGGAAGTCTTCGGCGAGCAAGGAGGCACAACATGAAGCTGAATGATAAAACGGCTGAGGAACGCGTCGTTGCAAAGCACCAGGAAGCTCTTCAACGGGGTTTTCGGACCTGGCCAAGCTTGGCCTTCGATCGACCCCCAGCGTTGGGAGACGCGCGCTGGACAGCAGATCTCATTCTGGCAACCTGGATGCAGGCCGAAACGGGCTGTCCTCCCGATAACGGGCTGGAATACCAGGTGGGGCAGTCGGGTGGCGGTTTCGATGCCCTGGCGTTCAAGTTCCTTCCAGAAGAACACTGGGTTCCCGCGCATGAGCCCGTCGATACATCAATCCCCTTAAATCGGCGGCCATATGATAAGCAAATTCAGCTTCCAATTCCCTGGTACGGTGCTGGCATGTCCTATGGCTCGATCAGCGAACAAATCATGCTGGCCCGGGCGAAAGCGGCCAGGCAGTGGAACACCTTCACATCCACCGGCGAAGGCGGCTACCCAGAATCGCTGGTTCCCTACCGGGAGCACGTAATCACCCAGGTTGCTACAGGTATGTTCGGTGTGCGCGAAGAGACGATCTTATGGGCGCCGATAGTCGAGTTCAAGTATGCTCAGGGAGCGAAGCCCGGGCTTGGTGGCCACCTGCTGGGGGATAAGGCGACGACTGCCGTCGCGAAAATGCGCGAGAGCGTGCCGTGGGTCAGCCTGTTCTCACCGTTCCCCTTTCACAGCGTCTATTCGGTTGAAGATCACAAGAAGCATATCGACTGGATCAAAACCATTCATCCCGGGGCTCTTGTCTCGGTCAAGGTATCCACGCCGACGGATGTTGACATGGTAGCGGTGGGGAGCTACTACGCCGGGGCGCATATCATCCAGATCGATGGCTCGTATGGAGGTACGGGTGCAGCGCCCGAAATTGCCAAGAAGAATATTGCGATGCCAGTTGAACTGGCGATTCCAAAGGTGCATCGCTTCCTCGTCCAGGAGGGCATCCGGGACGAGGTGGTTTTGATGGCCAGCGGCGGAATCCGCACGGCTGCTGACATTGCCAAGGTAATTGCGCTGGGCGCCGATGGGTGCATCCTCGGCACGACCGAGCTGGTTGCGCTCGGCTGTACGCGCTGCAGCAATTGTGAACGGGGACGCGGGTGCCCCTTTGGCCTGACCACGACCGATCCGGAGCTCTCCCGGCTGGTCGACCCCGATTGGGGCGCCGAGCGCATCAGCCTACTCTATACATCTTTTCAGATGCAGCTGTGTGATATTCTGCGCCGCCTGGGACTTTGCAGCGTGCGGGAACTTCGGGGCCGCATAGATTTGCTGAGCTATCATGGAAGAGGAGGTTGTATATGAATAGAGAGCAACTCGTCGAAGCCTTGATTGCCTCGCGGCGTTCTCTGGGAGGGGCGGCTTCGCTTCAGCCTGGCCAGGCTGAGGCCGAAGGCGGCTGCGGCGTTATCGGCATGGCTTCCAGTGTGCAGGTCCCCGGGCGACACCTGCTCCAGGCACTGCGACAGATGCGTAATCGAGGTAACGGTAAAGGCGGTGGGATCGCCGCTGCCGGATTGGACCCGGACTTCTTTGGAGTCCAACCAGCCATCCTGGAGAACGATTATCTACTAGCTATTGCTTACCTGGATGGTGCGGTGTGCTCACAAGTGGAATCAACCTTCGTCGAACCTACTTTCGTCGTCGATGGGATATTCCAGGTACCCGCGCTGCCGGAATTTCGCTCAATTCCAGGCCTGGAGGTTCGACCGCCGGATGTCTGGTGCTACTTCGTCAGAGTGCGTCCAGATGTGCTTACGCTTTTCCAGCAGCAGCACAAGATCGCCGGCGAACGCGGGATGACCATCGAGGACGAAATTGTCTACCAGAACTCTTACCGGCTCAATCGTATGTTCTACGCCTCGGCCGGCGATAAAAGAGCTTTCGTCCTATCGCATGGGAAAAACCTGCTCGTGCTCAAGATGGTCGGCTATGGCGATGATGTGATTCGCCACTACCGGTTGGAAGACCTCCATGCCCACATTTGGATCGGACATCATCGCTATCCAACCAAAGGCAAAGTGTGGCATCCCGGCGGTGCTCACCCGTTCATCGGGATGCACGAGGCACTGGTCCATAATGGTGATTTTGCCAATTATGCATCCATCAGCACCTACCTGGCGCAGCGCAACATCTATCCCCTGTTCTTGACCGATACCGAGGTGGCAGTTCTCGAGTTTGATCTGCTCCACCGGGTCTATGGCTATCCACTAGAATACGTCATTGAGGCCATGGCGCCGACAACCGAACGCGATTTCACTTTATTAACGCCGGAAAAGCAGCGACTATACCGGCTCCTGCAGGCGGTTCACTTGCATGGCTCCCCTGATGGTCCATGGTTCTTCCTGCTTGCCCAGTCGGACGTTCAGAAGCACATCTATCGCTTGATTGGTATCACTGACACATCGATGTTGCGGCCCCAGGTATTTGCCTTGCAACAGGGAGCGGCGACGGTCGGCTTTGCTGCCTCTGAAAAGCAGGCGATTGACGCGGCTCTGGAGAGCCTTGCGCAGGAAGATCCTCGCTTCTGGTCGCGAGCAGATCTCTATTGGAATGCGCGCGGCGGCAGCCATACCGATGGCGGGGCCTTCATCTTCGATGTGCATACTGATCAACCTGGCCAGGCTACATTGAAGTGCATAGATAAGTTCGGCCGAGAGATCGCGCCCGTACCAGCAAAATGCTCACCGGTCCATCACAACTCGTGCGGCAAGCGCGGGATAAACCCCCAGTCACTCATTCGAGGCGACTTCTCAGCGTTGAACCTGTTCGACCAGGTATGCCAACAGTTGCCGGCGTGGGACTATGGCGATGTTAGCGCTTTCCTGGAGGGCCTACAACGAATGGCCGGCAACGATGATGACCGTTCCCGTGCGATCACTGTGCTGAACTTGCTCATGGATCGCCGCTACCCGGTGGGGACGATGAAACGAAGTCGCCTGCTTGCTCTAGTAGATCAAAGCTTTGCCCAACTGGTCGATAGCATACATAAAACTTCTTCCCGGCGTTACGCCTGGGCTGGCTTCGGTAGTCCTTTGCCGGCGCCACGGGATACCGGCGCCACTCTCGTGCTTGATGCCTGTGGTTATCCCCCGGAGGGAAATGAATCCCTGGCACGTGCGATTGTCACATTGTATGAGCGAGGCTTTCATCGCTTCATTATTGCCAATACCCGTGGTCAACGCTTCATCGGTTGTGGTCTTGGGTCCAGTACAGATGGCTTACAGGTAGATGTATACGGGTCTTCAGGTGATTACCTGGCATCTGGCATCGATGGCGCCAGAGTGATCGTCCACGGCTTCGCACAGGATCAGCTCGCCCAGATCATGAAGGGAGGCAAGCTGATCGTGTACGGTGATGTTGGTCAGACCTTCATGTATGCTGCAAAGGGAGGCGATGCCTTCATCATGGGCAATGCCGCCGGACGACCTTTGATCAACGCTGTTGGACGGCCGCGCGTCGTCATCAACGGCACATGCCTGGATTACCTGGCAGAGTCGTTCATGGCTGGCGACCCGCTAAATGGCGGAGGGTTCGTCATTGTAAACGGCATCCGTCGCAACGATGATGGCACCATCCATGATCTGGATACTCCCTATCCCGGCGGGAACCTTTTCTCCCTCGCCTCAGGGGGGGCCATCTACATCCGAGACCCCCGGTATGAGGTAACGGATGACCAGCTCAACGGTGGTGAGTTTACCGAGTTCAGTGTCCAGGATTGGGACCTCATTCATCCCTATCTCCAGGAGAATGAGACCCTCTTTGGCATTCCTCTGAACCATTTGCTCACCTTCAATGGAACTTTGCAACCTCCAGCACAGGTCTATCGCAAAATCCGGCCGGCCGGCCATAAAGCGCTGATGCCGGAAGAGGCATGGGTGAGACGCGAGGCTTAGAAGAACTGCACTAGCTTTTCATACAGAAGAATCTCACAGCCGTGACACTGCTCTTTGATCCTGGAGAGTAGTAGGTGTAGTGGGTGTAGTGGGTGTCATACAGAAAAGCCCTCACAGCTGTGACATTGCTCTTTGATCCGCTCAGATGGCACTTGACACCATATCTATTACCACGCGCGTGTATGATAGTGTGATTATCCTCGAAACAACGCGACTCCTCTGAGCGTGTCTGATGCTCAGAGTCTTCGCCCTCTCTCGCTGGGGGGCTCGCGCGGCTTTGCCGCGCAAACATTAGTATGTTTTGTGAAAAATGCGCGAAGCGCATTTTTCACAAAACATACTAAAACAGGCAGGCGCCGCAGGCGCGAGCAAGCGAGCGGGATGGCAAGCAGACAGACTCTCTGAAGTAAGCAGAAACAATCGAAGGAGAGATCGGTATGGAAAAAGTAACTTCTCTGCCGGATGCAGGTACACAGGTCCACGCGAGGGAGACAGATCATAGGAGCGGAGCAAGTAGAGGTATCGCCATTACGCTGTGGGTAATCGGCTTGCTTACGCTCGCCGTGGCCTCGGTAGTCACTCATAATCATCCCGGTCCCTGGCCTTTCGAACTGGCATTCAGTCGAACCGTTCAGCACCTGTCCTACTGGTCGTGGGTCCCCCCTTTGTTCGACTTTTTCGGCACATTCAACAATCCTACGCCTACAGGGGTCGTCCTGGGCATCGTCTTCACTGCGATACTCCTCCTGGGCTGGTACCGGCAGGCTATCTTTTTGGCGTTGACTGTCGGTATCGGCAACGGCGTTGATGCGCTTATCGGTGATTATGTTGTTCGCCCGCGTCCTTCACCAGGTCTTGTTCATGTCGACGTTTCTCTCAAATATAATAGCTTTCCTTCGGGCCATTGCTGCCATGTCATACTCTTTTACGGCTTTCTGCTATACTTGAGCTTCACGGAGCCTGTACGCACCTGGCGCTACCGCTGGACATTGCTCCCTTTGCAGATTTTTGCTGTGCTCAATATTCTTCTGGTCGGTTTTTCACGGGTGTACGAGGGCGAACACTGGATCGGCGATATCCTGGCTGGCTATCTCTCCGGTGCGCTCTGGCTGGTGTTGTTCATCGTCTTGTATCAATGGACAACGAATCTGTTACAGAGAAGGCAGGCAAAGAAAGCGGCGACCCACTCTGTGGCGGTCCACGGAGCCTGACGCGAGGAAGCCGGCATGAAGGGCATCGATCTGCTATCTACAATGTAGCGAGGATTGCAAAATTAAGGAGTATAAGATGCAAGGCATGATGCAGCGCGGGCATTCCCTGGGGAGCATAGTCACTGTAGTTCTCCTGAGTATCCAGGGCGTACTTGGGCTGCTTTTCAGCCTACTCCTGCTCGCAGGACTTCTAGCGCCAGGTCGTCCCGTGATCGTGAGCGGTAGAGCTATTTTCGCTGGCCCTGCAGGTGGCGTCTCCCTGGTCGTGGCTCTTGCCTCGTTCGTCATAGCGTGGGGGCTATGGATGTGGAAGCCCTGGGCATACCAGAGGACCGTGCTCCTCGAGATTATCAGCCTGGCTCTAGGGGCGTTTGAACTCATAGAACCCGACATCAACAGAGGGGTACCGCTGGCTCGCATGATTATAGCCGCTCTGATCTTGATCTGCTTGTATGTAAGTCCCAGTGTACGGGCCCTATCCCGTGCTTGATTCCCGCCGCTTCCATAACCCGACCAGCCCTTTGAGCGTGTCTGATTCTCAGAGTCTTCACCCTCTCTCGCGCGGCTTCGCCGCGCAAATGATGTATTACGTTGTGTGGAACATGCGCGAAGCGCATGTTCCACACAACGTAATACATCAGGCGAGCGCCGCAGGCGCGAGCAAGCAATCGTGATGGCAAGCAGACAGACTCAAAGGAAGAGCCTGTCACCACCCGGCCAGGGGTCGCGCCCGTGTGCTGCCCGTCCCTGACCACTCGCGTCCCGTTCACCCAGACATCGCGGATGCCCGTCGAGAGTTGGTGCGCGTCTTCGAACGTGGCCTGGTCGCTGACAGTCTCGGCATCGAAGATCACCACATCGGCATAACAACCGGGATGGAGGATGCCACGGTCACTTAGTCCAAGCCGTGCTGCGACGGAGCCGCTCATCTTGCGGATCGCATCTTCCAGCGCCAGCAGCTTCTCCTCACGGACATATTTTGCCAGCACGCGTGGGTATGTGCCATACTCGCGCGGGTGCGTCGGCCCCAGATCTTTTGCCCATGCGGGGTCCACGCCGCCCGCGTCCGTCGAGATTTTCACCCACGGCTGGCGCAACCCCAGTGCGACATTCACCTCGTCCATGCCAAAGTAAATGGTGAAGATACGCTGCCTCTCGGAAAGGAGCAGCTCGATCACGGCATCGAGCCAGTGCTGGCCGCGCATGGTCGCAATCTCTGATAGTCGCTTGCCTGTGTATTGCAGGTTCTCTGGCTTCTGGAACCCCACGGGCATCACGCCTTCTGGCCCAATGCCGTGCGCCAGCGCCTCCCACTCGCCCGATGGCTCGAGCACCTCGGTGTGGATGCGCTTTTGCACAGCCGGATCGGCCAGCGTCTCGAAATACGTGCCTCCCTCTGCCACCCATGGCGGCAGCACAGAATCCAGTCCGGTACCGGAGCCCGCGTAGGGATACATGTCGGCGGTCACATCCACGCCAGCATCGCGCGCCGCCTGGATGCGGTCAATAGCCTCGGACATTTTAGGCCAATTGTGTCTCCCTGCCGCCTTCAGATGATAGATCTCGACAGGCAGGTTTGCCCGCCTGCCGACCTCCACCGCCTCGTCAATTGCCTCCAGCAGACGGTCTCCCTCCGAGCGCATATGAGTGACGTAAATACCTCCATAGCGGCCCGCTACTGTCGCCACCTCGACCAGTTCCCCGGTTGAAGTGTAGGAATCGGGGGGGTAGATGAGTGCGTAGGAGACTCCAAGCGCTCCATCTTCCATTGCTTCGGCCATCACGCGCCGCATAGTCTCCATCTCGCCGGGCGTGGGAGCCCCCATCTCGCGTCCCTTTGCATATTCTCGTAATGTCCCACCACCCAGGAACGAGCCGATGTTGGGCGAGACGCCGCGCTCGACCATCGCATCCAGCCAATCGCGGAAGCGCGTCCAGCTCTTCGCGCGCTCGGCCCAGTCACCGATGAGCGCTCGTTCTTTCTGCGGCAGGTCCAGGAAGATATCCTTGATGCGCCCACCTGCCGGTGAAGGTGTCCACCCCTCGCCCATGATCTCGGTCGTGACTCCCTGGGTGATCTTGGAGAGGGCGCGCGGGTCGTGCATCAGCGGGAGATGTGAGTGACTGAGGATGTCGATGAAGCCGGGGCAGACGACCATGCCTGTCGCGTCCACCACCTCGCGCGCCGCTCCCACGGGAATGCGTCCGGGCGGCACGATCTCCAGCAGGCGATCGCTCTGGATGGCGATATCCCCATAGAACCACGGATTGCCGGTACCATCTACGACCTTCGCGCCCCGGATCAGAACGTCAATGTTGTCTATGGTCACTTTTTTAGTCCTCGCTCTCGTGTCTTTCTACGGTGGTAGGCCTCGAAGCCTGGGTTAGAGCATGGCTGATTCCCAGAGGCTTCGCCCTCTCCGGTCGCATGTGCGCGCGGCTTCGCCGCGCAAATAATCTATTATGTGGTGTGGAATATGCGCGAAGCGCATATTCCACACCACATAATAGATTAGGCGAGTGCCGCAGGCGCGAGCAAGCGAGCGGGATGGCAAGCAGACAGACTCGTTAAGAAACATCATGTCTGGACAGAGATTACATGCTACCGACCTGGCATGGACAGTTGAATTCTATACTTCATAATGTAACATAATTATCTCGATTAAGGTGCGCGTCATTTTTTCTATGGTAGCAAACTTGCAGTGTAACTCATCACATAGTTTGGCAGCAGTCCGGCATATTTTGACACTCTAAGGATGCAGTTACAGGAAGTGTGATTTCCGAGTGGCTTGGCCGTAGCACGAAATTTGACGAAAAGTCCAAGGTTGGGACGGTTGCGACATTTGAGACAGGGGACCTCAACTGATGATAGGTTTTATGAAGGGTCGCGTGGTGGTGGATACGATCAACATGGATCACCTAGTATCAGTATAGCAGGGTGGTGCAAATGACCTGGCAGAGCAATATTGTTGAAACCTATATAGAGCAAGGGAGCATTCATTCGATGGTACGGATCGGTTGCGGGCGACGCGGACTGATCGGCCAGGCGCCAGGTGCATCTACGCAGTTGCTTCGCCGCCACCCTTTCGACCGGCGTAGAGGAGATTTCGTGAGGCCCCCACTGTCGTCTCGTCGGAGCTCACTTCGAGGAGCAGGTCGAGCCGCAGCTCGCGTTGGGGCGCCTGGAGCTTGTTGTAGCTCTCATCGCCGGCTGAGATCGCCGGCTCGACGCCGGCGAGCACGACGGTCTGGATTCCTAGTGCCTCGTGAAGTGGTCTGATCTCCGAGACGCGAGCAAAGTAGCCCCGAAAGCCGCCTCTGGGCAGATCGTCTGGACGCCTCCCCCGGTCCAGCAGGAAGCGCACTTCCTGTCCACGCTCGATCCACTCAGGCATTCTCCTCATCAAGTCGCCGAAGATGCCCAGTCGCGAGAGGTGTGTGGAAAACAGCAGACCCCCGCTGCGGAGACGATCTGCCGCCTGGTCGAACTCTTGCACGAGGCCGAAGCTTCACGTGACGAAGCAAAACGGCAGCTACGAGAAGCACGAACCAAGGCTGAGCAGCAGACACACGCCGAACGAACCGAGCTAGAACAGCGTTACCACAAGCTTCTGCAAGAGCGTATGCACTGCGGCGTGAAAATGGCTCGTCTAGAAGCAGAACTTGCCCAGTTCAGAGAGTTTATGGAAGGATATCGCTCTTCACTTCAACGAGAAGAACAGGGATCGTAGAGGTCAACCCCATCAAACCCGCTTTCTCTACGCTAGAAACCCCGCTACGACCTCATATGGTGCTTGAGTACCTCTCTTGCCACACCTGCTGAAGCGGCTTGTACGAGAGCAGCACAAGCCCTTCCTGCTCGATCATCGAGCGGGCTTCCAAAGAGATCAGAAAGTCCAAATCCGTCGAGTGCGCCTCCCAACTCTCCGGTTCGTATGCGCGTATCTCAGGGGTATCTAGAGCTGGATGGGCCGCCCATTCGCTCAACCCAATCGGAGGTTCTCGCAACGCGTCTTCCAACCATGCTGCTTTCCCAGTGATGTCCAGCTTAAAGGTATCCACCACATGATGTTCGTCGGTAGGCAAGCCCTGGCGTCGCAAGGCTTCGCCCGTCGGTCGGTCAAAGACACGCATCGCCAGGCCGTATTCTTTGGCCAGCTTGACGGTCAGCTCGAAAATATCTGCCCGGCCACCATTGTACAAGCAATGCCAATCCAGATGGGTGGGCGAAAGCGAAGTCGCCAGCACGGTCTCAATCTGCGCCCGGAATTCGACTTCCAGCTCGGAGAGCTGCGCTTGAGCCAGAAATGCGGGGATGCGTTCATAGCTGTAGAAAAAGCCCGCCTCATCAATCAGGGAGGGCACTTTTTCCCTGGCGGTGAGCGGCCCCCACCGATACAGGGGCACATCGCTGATGACGGTCAGGTGAATACCGAAGGAAATCTCAGGATGCTCCGAGAGCATCTGCATGGCATGTAGCGCCCAGGGACAAGGAACCGTCAAGGTCGTCGAACTGACCACGCCTTCGGTGAGCGAACGCAGAATGCCCGCATTGCACGCATGGGACCTCCCGAAATCATCGGCGTTGATGATCAGCAAACGCGCGTCGTCAGGATAGCCTAACAAGCGGTTGGTTTGGCTGCTTTGTGATTGGGTCATCGTTCCTATCTCCCCTTTGGACTGTTTTGCATGCAGTATACCTGTTGTTCTCCTCTCCATCAAGCATGTTTCGTCCAATGGGTAGGGCAGGTAGATGCCATGAGGTCGTGGCGGGGTTTCCTACCCTAGGCGGGTTTGATTGCTACAGATGTTTACAACGGACAGCATTCAAGCCTATTGCCTCCTCCTACCAAGAAATTTAACAGCAACTAGAAGAAAGCATGGGGTATAGCAGAGCAGGATTTCCCTTGCTACACCAGCGGGTGCTCCACGCTTTGTAAAGCACTCACGACGCTTGCAAGCTGCACCAGCAGAGCATCGTCTGGTATTTCGAGAGAACATTCCTGCCAAGTGTCTTTACTTGTGCTGCTAGATACTCTTCAATCAATGAAGAACAGGCGCGATAGGAGCAGCTAAGCAAAGGGCAAGAGGAGCGGCTTCACCAAAGTAGCGGAAGACGCACTCTTCACCTTATTTACCGGCTACCACGCCCATGATGCCTCACGTGGTGTCACGACACACGTGGGCGGTCGAGATCTGTGGCCCATTCCTCCACCCGATCCAGCCACTCGCGCATGAGGGCCTGGCACAGCACATCCTGTTCGATATTCACCAAATGTCCGGCCCGATCCAGCACGGCGAACGTCGCTCTGGGGTAGTTGTCCAGCAGATCCCAGGCGTCCCGGTATCCACAGAGGTGGTCTTGTCGTGCGGTCAGCATGAGCGTGGGGCCACCAAAGGGGGCGGGCAGGGTGTCCACGTCAAAGGAGAAGGGGCGGGCCGCCTCCAGCCGCGCGTTGAAGGGGTGGTCGGCTATCTGGACCTCCGCCAGCACGTCGCGCACCGCCTCGACCACCGTGGGGCTCTGCACTACGATGAGGTCCGCGACCGGCCCGAGCTCGGCCACCAGCGCCGGGTCTTGCACAAGCGTGGTCCTGGGTGGGAGATGGGCCTGGGCGGGGTCCGCCTTCACCTGCGGCGCACAGAGCAGCACGCCATCGATCGACGCTGCCCTGTGGTAGACCACGCCACGGGCCAGGTACCCCCCATAGGACAGGCCGACCAGCACGAAGCGTTGACCGGGGATGACTGTGTCGATGAACGCCAGCACAGCGTCGAGCACCTGATCGTGCGTGGCCAGACGGTCCGCACCCGGGGTGCGCCCCGTGCCGGGCAAGTCAGGATAGAGGCGGAGCCAGCCGTCCCGCTGCGCGAAGAGGGGTTCCATGAACCGCAGCATGACGCGGTGATCGCTGGGCCGGCCAGTGCCATAGGTTTCATAGAAGATCGCGATATCTCCGAGGTTACATTCCATATGCTGATACCTCCGTTCATGTGCACGTAGTGTAGCACAGAAGGAGGGACAAATCTTCTTCGATCTTGCTCTTTTTGCAGGTGTCCACCACCCCCCCGATATTTTTTCACCTTGATTTCCGTGCCATAATATGGTAAGCTCATTTTCAAATACACGATATGTGGAGGTACAAATATATGCCAGCGACTGTCATTTCTTCTGTCTCCACGCCGTGTGGTACTCCTCTTTGAGTAGACCCTGGCTTGCGACATTTTATAGGATGGTTCTTTAGGTTCGTTGTGTTCGCCTGCGCTGTTTAATCGCACGAATTCAATGCCTTCTCCTTTTTTCTACGCGTATTGGTTTGCGAGTTTCTTGATTCCTCCTAATAATGTTCGGCCCGTGGCATACTCCGGCCAGATAAGGCTTCTGTGATATCACCCCTGGAGATACGGTTTCCGCTTCTGTGATCCTTTTTGCGTGATCCCGCGCGCTTGTTGCCCTGAAAGGCTTTTCTGTGTCTCTTTTAGCGCAACTCCCATGTGTGCTCGCGGCCTGGTACCATATCCTGTTCAACAGGTCTGTATGTTAGAGCGTGTCTGTTTCTCAAAGTCTTCGCCCTCTCTCGCTGAGTGCTCGCGCGGCAAAGCCGCGCAAATACTTGAGTGTGTTTTGTGGAAAATGCGCTTAGCGCATTTTCCACAAAACACACTCAAGCAGGCGTGAGCAAGCGATCGTGATGGAAACCAGAAAGACTCTTAAAGAAGGGAGGCAACGATGAGCCAGAGACAGAGGACCAAAAGATGTGATACAGGGAAAAAGATGTGTCTATCCACTTAAAGGAGTATATACTTTGAAGAGTTTTTTTGCAGATGATCCCGAAGAAGAGCCAGTAACGTTCGTGAAGATGAAGCCTGGTGTGCGCGAGCGTGCCAGAAGCCGCACTCGCGTTCAAGCCAAACCTACCAGGAAAAGCAGTTATGAAAGCAGCGTTGATGTCCAGCGCTGGCTGCACGAACAGGCACATGAAGAGCAGCCGAGCAGTCCAGCATTTAATCCAACGCTACTGGCTTCCAGGCGCGATGCCCCCTGGATTCTTTCGTCGCTGACGCCGTTCTATAACCAGCATTTGATTACCGATGTTTTACACGAAGTTCATAGTGGAAAGGAGGCCACCGTTTACTGCTGCCAGGCTCATCCTTCGACGGGAGTGGAGTACCTGGCGGCGAAGGTTTATCGCCCGCGCATGTTCCGCAGCCTGCGCAATGATGCCATCTATCGCTTCAGCCGAGTCCAGCGCGATGAACAGGGGCAGGCAGAGCATGGTAACAGCAGGCGCGGCAGCGCTGCAACACGCAAGACTGAGAGAGGACGCGCCGCCCAGGTAGTATCGTGGATCGAGTACGAGTATCAGACACAGCGCCTGCTCTATGCGCATGGCGCTAACGTGCCCCGACCTTTCGCGCAGATCGGGAATGCAGTCTTGATGGAGTATATCGGTGCTGTGGGCGATCCAGCTCCCCGGCTCAGCGACGTTATGCTTGCACAGGAGGAGGCGCAGCCTCTTTTCGAGTGCATCCTGCACAATGTTGAACTGGCTCTGAGCTGTGGTCGTATCCACGGAGACCTTTCAGCGTATAATGTCCTCTACTGGCAGGGGACCGTGACGCTGATTGACTTCGCGCAGGCGGTCGATCCCTACCACAATTCGGACGTGTTCTCGCTGTTTGCCCGTGATATCGAGCGTACTTGCCAGTACTTCGCGCGTTATGGTGTGAATTGTGATGCACATGAACTCGCGCGTAAGATGTGGATGTATCATATGGGGCCAATCCCTGAACTGGCTTAGTTCACACGGTCTATTGTCCTGGCACGGATAATGCTCATAGTAGGTGAGAAAATAGCGGGATCGGAAGTCGGGAGAAAGAAGATGGGGGATAGCGGTAGTAGAAGAAATGCCGTATAGTAGTCCGTCAAGCTTCATTTGATGAATAGGAACCTGGCTGAGAGCCCCCCAGGCTCTTTTGCCACGCAAGGGGTGCCACCAGAGGCGTTCACTAAAGCCAAGAAGGACCTGTGTTCAAGTGCTTCAGTTCACCCCTCTGGGACCGCTCTGCCCGCCATCTGTCATCCTGAGCGCAGATCCTTCGCTGCGCTCAGGATGACAGCAGTGCTGAAGGGAACGCCTATAGGGGTGCCACTACATTTCACCCATCAATTGAAGCTTGACAGAGCAATAGGCGTCAAATGAGCGATCCTTGCGTCCTTGCGACGGGGTCTCCAACCGCCCCGCGCCGCCTGGGGCTGGTGGCATGCCACAGCCCGCGAGCCCTTGCGGACGCCGTCCGGAGATGATGTGGCCCAGGCGGCGATGGGAGGCCAATTTCGACCTTTGATATGCTCTGGAGCGATACTTCCCTCACAGTTCCGCGTTCTTGAATTTTCGCCACAACCGCTCGGCAATGCGCTGCCCATCGCGCTCTAGCCCGTAGCGCGCGATATAGCGGCAGATATTCTCAATGTCTCGGGTGAGGAAGGTAAAAGCGTTGGGATTGAAACGCGGGTCGACGGCCTGGGGGAAGTCGATGACTTTAATCTGGCCTCGCCAGTAGAGGACATTATAGGCCGAGAGGTCAGCGTGTACGTAGTTGTGGGCCAGCCAGAGTTCGATATTGCGCATCAGCCGCTCGAAGACGGGGCGCACTTCGTCCTTCGATAGTGCCACGTGTTGGAGGGCCGGGGCCGCCTGCTGGTGGTCGCCCTGGTATTCCATGAGGATGGCACGCTCGTTCCTGGCGAGGGGCCGGGGGATATCCGCTCCCACTTGATAGAGGGCTTTCAACACCTCGAATTCGTAATTCACCCACATGGCAAACTGCGCCTCGCGTCCAAAACGGGATTTGTTCTCAATGGCGCGTCGCACGTGCCCCTCGAGGATCACACGCCCTTCCTGGTAAACCGCGTCGTTTTTGAAACTGCGATTGTTGCGCGAACGGTAGACCTTGGCGGCTAGCAGCTTCGCGCTGGTTGAGGGATGTGCCTGGCAGCAATACACTGTTGCCTCTTTCCCGCTCTTGACGGTATACAGAACCCCGGTAATCAGCCCCTGGGTGAAGAAGGAATCCAGGGTGGTCAAGATGGGGTCCTGTGCCGCTAGAATCTCTTGCTCTTCCAGTTCGTCCTGTTCTCGAAAAAGCTTACGCTTTGACATGCTGGATTTATACTCCTTTTAGCCATCTGTACTGTGTTGCTCATGATAGAAAATGCGTTATATACCAACATAGGGCACCATTCCTTTCTCACCGGCGGCGTTTTCATAGACATAGAAAAAGGGCCGCGAGCATCACACTCGCGGCCCTACAGTCGTAATGGAACGGGGCGTCCCATGCAGGACGCCCTATCACTCGCAGTTCTGTTCGATGATTACGCTGTTTCCACAACCGCTAAAGAGACGTTCGATCCGCCGGGAGACGTGATGCTGCTGTAAAAGATGTCACTTTGCGCATGGCACGCTCCTTTCGTGATTGCTGGAAGCAAAATGCATTCCAGAATAGGCTCGAAATGTCTTGTGAATTGAGTATACTTAAGATGGTATGTTCCTGTCAATAGAGCAGGTGATGGTGATGATAATGATCTCATGTGGGAAGTGATGTTCATCATTCCACCCTTCTGCTAGAAGCAGAGGTGCGGAAGGCATCGTCATTAATCCCCCACGAAACGATGTGGGTTGGCCTGATGCGGAGTATGTCCGGCGCGAAATCTTTCATGATCTCCTTTCCCCCTTCAGGATACGCTTGCACGCGACCACGTACCTCAATGCCCCGCGGGCGCCAGGGTGGTAAGACATCATCGACGACGAAAGCCACGCGCCCGTGACGTACCGCCTCGCGGTACTTCCTGGTTGGGACGATGTTATGTCCACCGATATCAATGGTATCAAGCTCTGCATTGTAGCGAAAGCCGACAGGGACAACGTGGGGATCGCCCTTCTCATTGACGGTGGCCAGTCTGCCAAGGCGCTGGCCCTGCAAATACTCAATCTCAGCTGGTGTGAAATTGCTCATGCTTGCTTTCTCCTTTTAGAAAGACCTGCTGTTCAAGCTGGCCTCCCCTCCCTCAGCGCGCCGTCCGGCGTCCGTATGCCCATACAGCCAGCGGGATGAAAACGACCAGGATGCCCACGCACCAGGCAAGGGCCTGCCAGATCGTCGTGGCATCCGGCTGGTTGAGCAGCAGCCCACGCACAGCGTTGACGATCAGCGAGACCGGCTGATGCTCGGCGAAGGCACGCAGCCAGCCGGGCATGCTTTGTGTCGGCACAAACGCGCTGCTGGCGAACGTCAGCGGAAAGAGCCAGATGAAGCCGGCCGATTGGGCCGCCTCCACGCTGCGCACCAGGAGCCCGATGGTCGCCGAGATCCACGAGAAGGCAAAGCTGGTAAGTAGGAGCACTCCCCCTGCTGCCACCCAGGAAATGAAAGGACCTTGTGGTCGGAAGCCGACGAGCAGACCGACCGTCCACATCACCAACACGACGAACGTGTTGCGTACCAGGTCGGAGAGAGTGCGACCCGTCAGGACAGCCGATTTGGCCATCGGCAGCGAGCGAAAGCGGTCGACGAGCCCGCGCTGCAAATCGGTGGCCAGGCCGATACCGGTGGAGGTCGCGCCGAAGATGACGGTCTGGGCGAAGATGCCAGCCATCAGGTAATTGACATAGCTAGTGCCACTGACGGCGATCGCCCCGCCAAACACGTAGCGGAAGAGCAGGACAAACATGACCGGCTGGATCGTCGCAAAGACCAGTTCTTCAGGGATGCGTGGGATCTGGATCAGGTGACGCTTCGCCAGGACGAGCGCATCGGCGAGTGTCCAGTAGAGCCTGGGACGCGCCTGTGGTCTCAATACTTCCGCGCGGAAATCGCTGGTGCTCATTGGGTACTCCTTACCAGGGTTCGAGTGGCCGGTGTATCTGTGGACAGGTCGCCTGAAGTAGCGGCACGCCCGGTCAGGGTGAGGAAGACATCGTCCAGGGTGGGCCGGCGCAGCGCCAGGTTGTCCAGGGGAACCTGGGCGGCATCGAGGTCGCGCACAATGGCAGCAAGCAGCTGCGCGCCCTGCGCGACGGGCACAGCGAGCTGGCGATCATCCACGTTAACCTGGAGCTCGCCCGAGCTGTAAGGGCGTACCGCCTGAACGGCGGCATGCAGGTCGCCTCCGCGCGCCACTGTGAGTTCGAGCCGCTCTCCACCGACCTGGGTTTTCAGTTCGTCAGCAGTGCCTCTGGCGATCACACGCCCCAGGTCTACGACGGCGATCTGATCAGCAAGTTGATCGGCTTCCTCCAGGTATTGCGTGGTGAGGAATACCGTCGTCCCCTCGGCGACGAGGATGCTGATAACCTCCCACATCGCGAGACGCCCGCGTGGATCAAGGCCGGTCGTCGGCTCGTCCAGGAAGAGCACCGGAGGCGACATGATCAAGCTCGCCGCCAGGTCGAGGCGCCGGCGCATGCCTCCCGAGTAGGTTTTCACGGTGCGCCTGGCAGCCTCGAGCAGGTCAAAGCGTTCGAGAAGCTCGTTCGCCCGTCGCCGTGCCACTGTGCCGGATAAGTGATAGAGCCGCCCGAACATCTCCAGGTTTTCATACCCGGTAAGGTTTTCATCGATGGCAGCATATTGGCCGGCCAGACCAATGCACGCACGCAGCGCGTCGGCGTCTTTGACGACGTCCAGTCCAGCAACCTCCGCTCGTCCAGCATCGGGACGTAACAGCGTAGTCAGGATACGCACGGCGGTAGTCTTGCCGGCGCCATTAGGGCCGAGCACCGCGAGAACGCTCCCTTCCTCGGCCGCCAGGTCCAGCCCGGCTAGAGCGCGCGTCTTTCCGTAATGTTTTTGAAGCCCCTCGGCCAGGATGGCCGGTCTGTTCGACATGATACATTTCCTTCTGCGATACCGCCAGCGATGGAATCTGACCGGGTGCTGGCAGTAATAGACTCACTAGTAAAGTAACGTGGATGGCGCGGTATTGACTGGCACCCCACGATATATATTTCTTTCTGCGATACCGCCAACATGGAATCTAATCGGATGCTGGCGGTGGTAGACGCACTGGTAAAGTAACGTGGACGCAGACATTTGGAGATAATGCCTGTCACCCTGAGCCCTTCGCTTCGCTCAAGGGTAAACTCCGCGATGGGTCTGGCTCGACGGACGCAGAGATCCTTCCCCTTCGCTACGCTCAGGGCTTCGGCTCCTGCGCTCAGGATGACAGCCAGGACACCACTCGAATCCGCTCACGGGAAGTCTTCTCTCCAAACGTCTGACATGGATGGCGCGGTATTGACCAGCACCCCACGGTATGCTATACTCTATGTGGACAGTTGTCCATATGTGTATTGTAGCGGACAGTTGTCCACTTGTCAAGGGGTGAGAGCAGTGAGAGAAGAATTTGATGATTGCCGGTGGTCTTCTGGCATATCGGAGATGTTCCAATCGCGTCGGCGGCACGAACGTCGCGACGCAGCGGAGCATCGCCAGCGCATTCTGGAGGTTGCACAGCACCTCTTCACCGAGCATGGCGTTGACGCTGTGAGCATGCACCAGATTGCGAGGACTGCTGGGATCGGGCAGGGGACGCTGTATCGCCGCTATGCTCATAAGGGCGAACTCTGTATGGACCTGTTGAGCGAGCACCACGAGCAATTCGCGGAGGAAATCGCATCGCTGTTGGCAGCAACAACAACATCTCCCGCGCTGGAGCGGCTGGATAGTGTTCTGGCAAAAAGTGTCGCGCTGCTCGAAGAGCAAGGTGCCTTATTAGGACCTACTGCCGGAACAGATTTGCACGATGTGCAGTGTAACGAATCTGACAACTCCCGGCGTTTTTCATTCCAGCATGCGCCGTGGTATCTCTGGCTGCATGAACTGTTCGCGGGCTTGCTCGCCGAAGCAGTGGGACGCGGCGAGCTGGCCTCGCTCGATGTTCCCTTTACAGCCGATGCCATTCTGGCCACACTTCATCCCATGTTCTATCGCTTCCAGCGGCAGGAACGCGGCTTCTCGCCAGAGCGTATCTTGCAAGGGCTGCGCCGCATCTACATCGACGGTGTGAAATCTCCAAATCAGGGTGAAATCCATTGCTTCGATAGCCCTGAGTCAGGTTTGTAAGTTTTCAATGATTTGGAAACATGATCTATTAAAAGGCAATCCAGGTACCGCCTTTTTGCGAACTCTCAACGACTTTCGAGATAAATTGCATTCCACGTAACCCGTCATATACTGTAGGGTAGCCTCCTACCGGCGATTCTCCCGATTCTACGCGCCGTATATCGGCAATCGCCAGCCGGTAAACATTGGCGAAGGCTTCCAGAAAACCCTCTGGATGTCCAGCAGGCAGGCGAGTAGCTGCTTTGGCCTCGTCGCTCATATATGGCAGACCTGTGCGTAGTACCTGGAGAGCCTGCCCGGGCTGTTTGAATAACAGCGTGTTCGGCTCCATCTGGTGCCATTCTAAGCCAGCTTTGCTGCCATAGATACGGATACTCAAGGCATTTTCTTCTCCGGCGGCTACCTGCGAACAGGTAAGGATGCCTTTGCCTCCATTTTCCAGGCGCAGCAGCATATTTGCGTCATCATCTAGTTGTCTGCTCTCGATAAAGCTGGTCAGGTCGGCACATACAGCCGCTA